>Ga0265327_10000311_pt1 | contig 93995 bp, 88 predicted proteins | sample 41621metaG_FD_202089 | JGI IMG/M metagenome (GOLD analysis project Ga0265327, IMG submission 202089) | Rhizosphere microbial communities from Carex aquatilis grown in University of Washington, Seatle, WA, United States - 4-16-21 metaG | ecosystem: Host-associated > Plants > Roots > Rhizosphere...
CAAGAGCTATCGGCTGAAGGAGGCGTCGGCGCGCCTGGTTATGACCTCAGACCCCGCATAATTGCCTCGTCCTGCCCGGAGCAGTTTGGGTGGCCACGAGTGGAGCAGTTTGGGGTGGCCATCGGGGTTCAGGTTCCAGCTTCATCGTGAATACAGCTTCTTTGGACATCTTGAAAGCCCCGGTCATGGGTGATGACGCCGTATATACATACTATCCACAACAGCTGAGCAAGCAGGCCCTGAAAAACCGCATAACGTCCCTCGTAAAACGGTGATCGCTTTGGTCTAGGATGGTCGCCCCAAGCAAGAGGAGATCGCCATCATGTCCCTGCGCATCAACGACACCGCCCCGAACTTCACCGCCCAGACTACCCAGGGCCAGATCGACTTCCACCAGTGGATCGGCGACAGCTGGGCCGTGCTGTTCTCGCACCCGAAGGACTTCACGCCCGTGTGCACCACCGAGCTCGGCTACATGGCCAAGATCGAGCCCGAGTTCACCAAGCGCAACGCCAAGCTGATCGGCCTCTCCATCGACCCGGTGGAGAACCACGAGCGCTGGGCGGCGGACATCGAGGAGACGCAAGGGTCGAAGGTCAACTACCCGATGATCGGCGACACCGACCTGGCCGTGGCCAAGCTCTACAACATGCTGCCGGCCGACGAGGCGGGCACGTCGGAAGGCCGCACGGCGGCAACCAATGCGACGGTGCGCTCGGTCTTCGTCGTCGGGCCCGACAAGAAGATCAAGCTGATGCTGACCTACCCGATGACCACGGGCCGCAACTTCGACGAGATCCTGCGCGTGCTGGACTCGATGCAGCTGACCGCCAAGTACAAGGTGGCCACACCCGTGAACTGGAAACAAGGCGAGGACGTGATCATCACGACCGCGGTTTCCAACGAAGAAGCCGCCGAGAAGTTCCCGGGCTTCAAGACGATCAAGCCCTACCTGCGTACGACGAAACAGCCAAACTGATTCAGCTCTAGCCGGCGAAGGTGCCGATCGCTTTGCGCTCGACCAGCACGCAGCGCACCTCCGCGTGGCCTTCGCCGCGCAGGCTGTGCTGCTGCAGGAAGTCGCTGGCCGGTGAATCCGGGTGCTCGAACTCGAAGCCGCTGAGCTGACTGGGTTCGTCCAGGTCGCGCGTCCAGACGCGGCGCACGGGGCCGGAGTAGGCGCTGTCGGCCCAGTCCGCGCCATCGTCCAGCAGCAGGCGCACTTCGTAGTGGTCGGCCGTCAGCGGGTGTTCGCGGCTCGTCATCACCTGCAGGCCGCTCTGGCTCAGGTTCATCACCAGGCCGCCGCGGTTGTCCTGCGGATTGGCTGACAGCCAGGCCGGCACAGTATCCGAGGCCAGCGGTGCGAGACGGAACTCGAAACGCTCATGCTCGCGCAGTTCTCGCATGCGGCTGTCATTCAGGCTGGGCTGGAGCAGGATGGAGTTCATGGCGGGCCTCGCAGTCGGAGTGGGCAGTCCAGCGTAGTCTGCCACGCATGAATATCCGTGCATACCGCTCGGATAAAAAGTTATGGCCTGTAACTCGACCGTTTTCAGTTGCGGGCGTGAGTGACGCGGTATTCGGCTACGCCGGATAGCTCGTGGATGTGGCTGGTCAGGCGCATCAGGGTCTGACCGTGATAGTTGCGCTGAGCCGTGCAGACGAAGCGCCATTCCTCGCTGTGATCCTTGTAGCTGATCGACAAGGAGCCGGGCGCGAAGCGGTAGCCATGCTTGTTGGCAAAAGCAGCCAGTTCGGCCTGATCGAAGCGTCGGTGCGGCTCGCCCACCAGCACCACCAGGATGGCCGGGTGCGAGGGCAGCTTGGCTTCCAGCATGGCGCCCCACATCATCATCGAGGCGCACAGCGCCGTCATGGCGATGGACGCGAAGTAGAAACCCATGCCCAGAAGGATGCCGACGGCGGAAGCCACCCATAGCGAGGCGGCCGTGGTCAGGCCCGAGATGTTCATGCCTTCGCGCATGATGACGCCAGCGCAGAGGAAACCGATGCCGGTCAGCACGCCCTGGATGACGCGCGTCGGGTCGGTGAACTGCGGGACCGAGCCGCCGGCCGTATGCCCGCCGAACCACTGCAGCGGATAGGCCACGAGGATGGTGACGGCACAAGATGCCGTGCAGACCAGGGCATAGGTGCGCATGCCTGCTGCGCGGCCGTGGTAGGCCCGCTCATAGCCGAGCGCCAGGCCCAGCGCCGTGGCGCCGAGCAGATGCAGCAGCATTAGCACATTGGCCTGCCATTGCAGGCCGCTCCAGTACGGAATCAGGTGCTCGGCCGACAGCAGGTCCATCGCGTTCTCCCGCCCCGCTTCTGGGACGGGGGCTAACGCAATACTACTGCGGCATCAAAGCGCCATGTCTTTCAGACTGCCAACAGCTCGACTTCGAACAACAGGGTGGCATTGGGCGGGATCACGCCACCGGCGCCGCGTGAGCCGTAGCCGAGCGCGGCCGGGATCACCAGCATGCGGGTGCCGCCGACCTTCATGCCCTGCACGCCTTCGTCCCAGCCGCGGATCACTTCGCCGCCGGCCAGCCTGAAGCTGAAGGGCTGGCCACGGTCCTTGCTGGAGTCGAACTTCTTGCCGCGCAAGCCGTCCTTGTAGAGCCAGCCGGTGTAATGCACGCTCACGCGCTGGCCGGGCTTGGCTTCGTCGCCCGAGCCTTCGACCACGTCCTGGTGCTGCAGGCCGCTCTCGCGCGTCTGCAGATCGAGGCTGATCGGCTCGTCACCGCCGCTCACGCCGAGTAGGCTGACTTCAAACAGCAGCGTGGCATTGGGCGGGATCACGCCGCCGGCGCCGCGTGCGCCGTAGCCGAGCTCGGGCGGGATCACCAGGGTGCGGCTGCCGCCGATCTTCATGCCTTGCACGCCTTCGTCCCAGCCGCCGATGACCATGCCGGCGTCGAGCTCGAACTCGAAGGGCTCGTTGCGATCGCGGCTGGAGTCGAACTTGGCGCCCTTGACGCCATCTTTGTAGAGCCAGCCCGTGTAGTGGACGCTGACGTCGTGGCCGCTCTTGGCTTCCTTGCCATCGCCGACGGTGGTGTCTTCAAACTGCAGGCCGCTGGGGGTGGTGTTCATGGGCTGTGGTCCTTCAAAATCAAGGGCGGCATCATGCCATGCCAGGCGGCCAGTCCTTCGGCCAGCAACGCTGGCAATGTGGTTGAGTGCAGGCTCAGCCCGAGATGGCGGGCCGCTTCCCGCAGGGCGCTCACCGGATCGACCAGATCGAGCGCCGCCGCGCCGTTCTGCTTGCTGAGCTTCTCGCCATTGGCGCCCAGCACCAGCGGTGTATGCAGATAGCGCGGTGTTGGCAGGCTCAGCGCGCGCTGGAGGAGGATCTGGCGCGGCGTGTTGTCTGCCAGGTCTTCGCCGCGCACGATGTCTGTGATGCCCTGGGCGGCGTCATCCACGACCACGGCCAGTTGATAGGCCCAGAGCCCGTCGGCACGCTTGAGCACGAAGTCCCCGACGGCGCTTTCGACGTTTTGCGACTGCAGGCCCAGGCGGCGGTCTGTCCATTCGACTAACTCGTTATCCGTGCGCATCCGCCAGGCCCGCGCCTCGCGCCCCGCGGCACCGTTGCGACAGGTGCCGGGATAGATCAGCTCGCCATGCCTGGCCTGGGGCCCGGCGGCATCCGCGATCTGCTTGCGGGTGCAGGCGCAGCCGTAGGCGTGGCCGGCTTCCACAAGCTGCTGCAGGGCCCGCTCATACAGAGCGCTGCGCCGTGATTGCCAGACCGGCGGCTCGTCGGGCAGCAGGCCGCAACTTGCGAGTTGATGCAGGATGATTTGACCGGCACCGGCCACGCAGCGCGGACCATCCACATCCTCGATGCGGACCAGCCAGCTGCCCTCATGCGCGCGCGCGTCGAGCCACGAAGCCAGCGCCGCCACCAGCGAGCCGGCATGGAGCGGGCCGGTGGGGGAGGGCGCAAAACGGCCGATATAGGTATTGATAGGAACGCTCAAATCGGTTTCCTACCGTCGCGGGCGCCGACGCGAGCCAAGCGGTAGCCATGGAACTGGCTCTGCCAGGCCATTGGGTGCGTCCCCTTGAGGGGGTGACGCGAAGCGTCTACGGCGGTGGGTCATATCAGTCCTTCGTGCTGCTCCACCAAGGCGCGCCGCGTCGTCGGGCTCTGCAGCTGCTGCAGCCACCAGGCCAGCGCCAGCCCCGGCTGCTGGCCGGTGTTGCGCCAGGCGTAGTGCATGGGCGCGCGGCGCGTGCCCTGGAAGGTGGTCTTGTGCACGAGGCGGCCGGCCTCGATGTGCCGGCGCACCATCGGCGTGGGCAGGGCGCCGCAGCCGAGGCCGCGGATCAGCGCTTCGAGCTTGGTGGCCATGCTGGGCAGGGTCAGCACGTCCTGGCCGGGCACCACACCCAGCGTCATCGGCGTGAGCGTGCGCGCCGTGTCGGCCACGGTGATGATGCGGTGCTTGACGATCACGTCGGCCGTCAGCGGCTCGGGCACATGGGCCAGCGGATGGTGCGGCGCCACGCAGAAGCTCAGCTCCAGCTCGCCGATGGTTTCGCAATGAGCGCTGCTGCTGGGCGGCTGGCCGACCACGCCGATGGCCAGGTCGGCCTGGCCCGAGATCAGCGCCTCCCAGGTGCCCGAGAGCACGCCGGTCATGAAGCGCAGGCGTGTTGGTGGGCCGCTTGGCGGGCCGCCGTGCGCGTCCTCGGCGCCGGGCAATTGGTAGAAGGCGTCCATCAGGTCGAAGAGGGCACGGCGCGCCACGGCGTCGTCCACCATGATGGTCAGCTCGCTCTCCCAGCCAGTGGCCACGCGGCGCACGCGGTTGGCCACGGCGTCGAGCTCCTGCAGCAGCCGCCGACCTTCGTTGAGCAGCTCGTGCCCGGCAGCGGTCAGTTCGGCCTGGCGCGAGCGGCGGTCGAACAGCAGCACGTCCAGCGCCTCTTCCAGCTGACGCACGCTGTAGGTCAGCGCCGAGGGCACCTTGCCCATCTCGCGCGCGGCGGCGGCAAAGCTGCCGGTGCGGGCGATGGTGTCCATCATGATGAGGGCTTCGGGGCTCAAGGCATGGCGCTTATCCATGCCTTCATCTTATTTGAACGATAGCTTCAAGGCCTCTCGACCATGGAGGTGGCTTGCCGGTTCACCATGACGTCACTCACAAAGAAAGGTGGCAAATCATGATGGAACTGATCAAGTCTTCGCAACGCGGCCATGCCGACCACGGCTGGCTCAACTCCTTCCACAGCTTCTCGTTCGCCGAGTACCACGATCCGCGCCGCATGGGCTTCGGCCCGCTGCGCGTGATCAACGAGGACCGCATCGCCCCGGGCACGGGCTTTGGTACCCATGGCCACCGTGACATGGAGATCATCAGTTATGTGCTCGAAGGCGAGCTGGCGCACAAGGACAGCATGGGCAACGGGCAAGCCGGTGGCGCGCACGCGGGCGTGATCCGCCCTGGCGACGTGCAGCGCATGAGCGCAGGCACGGGCGTGATGCACAGCGAGTTCAACAACGCCAAGGACCGGCAGACCCATTTCCTTCAGATCTGGATCATGCCGGATCAGCGGGGCGTGCCGCCGAGCTACGAGCAGAAGCACTTTGCACCGGCCGATAAGCAAGGCCGGCTGCGCCTGGTGGCGTCGAAGGATGGCGCCGAAGGCTCGGTGAGCATCCATGCCGATGCGCGGCTATACGCCGGCCTGTTCAACGGCGACGAAAAGGCCGAGCTGGCCCTGGCGCCCGAGCGCCTGGCCTATGTGCACCTGGTGCGCGGCCAAATGAGCGTCAATGGCCAGGCCTTGAATGCAGGCGATGCCTTGCAGCTCAGCGCAGTGCCAGCGCTGCAGCTGGAAGCGGGGCAAGATGCCGAAGTGCTGGTCTTCGATCTGCCGCGTTGAGGACAAAAAAAGCCACCCGAGGGTGGCTTTTCCTTATGCGAAGGCCCGAAGGGCCGATGCAATCAAAAGGCGTGGCGGATGCCGACCATGAAGGTCTGGAAGGCCGAGAAGCCCAGGCCCGCGATGCCGCCAGCATGGGTGGCTCCCGACAAGGCCGTGGCGTTGGTCGCGTCAAGCTGGTAGCCGTCGGTCAGCGAGTTGCGGATATACGCGACGTTGATCAGCGAGCGCTTGGACAGGTAGTAGTCCACCGCGGCGATGTAGGTGTTCTTCTTGCCGTCGCGGCCGGCGACGCCGTTGCCCAGCGGATCACGCAGGTCGCTGCCCTTGTCGCCATACCAGGTGGCGCTCAGGTCGAGACTGGGAGCGATGTTCCAACGCGCGCCCAGGGTCAGGATCTTGTCGATCGTTGCGGGGCGGCCCACGACGCTGGCCGAGTCCAGCTTGTTGTAAATATAGTTGGCGTAGATCTTGACTGGGCCAACCGGCACGCTGCCGCCGAGACCCCAGGTCGAGGACTTGGGGCGATAGCCGTTGCTCAGCGTGGTGGGCGCTTCGTAGCGGATGTAGAAGGCGCCGAGGACGTAGTCCTGGGTGGTCTGGCCCACGTCGAAGGAGTAATGGCGGCCTTCACCGTCGTTGAAACCGAAGCTCGCGCCGCCATCGATGCCGGCCGGGCCGCTGACGCGGTACTTGACGGAGTCGTCGACACGGTTGTCCGTGGCCACGTAGGGGGCGCTATTGGGCGCGAAACGGTTCACGCCAAACAGAGCGATCGGGGTGGTGGTCAGGGCTTGGCCACCGGCGTTATACGGGTCCAGCGAGCGAACCACACGATCCACGGCAGCCGAGAACTGGCGACCGACGGTGATGGCACCCGGAGCCCCGAAGTCCAGGCCCACGAAGGACTGGCGGTTGAAGAACTTGGTGGTGGTGGTGTTGGTGCCGGTGTCGGTGTTGATGCCGGACTCCAGGCGGAAGACGGCCTTCATGCCATCGCCCAGATCCTCCGAGCCACGGAAGCCCAGATTGGAGATGTAGAACTCATTGTTGCCAACCGACCACTGCTTGCCACCGGCACCGGCGCCCTGGTGATCTTTGACCTCCACAGCCGCCGTGATCTGGCCATACAGCTGGACTGAGGATTGGGCCGATGCGGTACCGCAGGCAGCAAGGGTGGCCAAAGCCAGGGGGGCGAGGGTCAGTTTCTTCATTCTTGATGTCTCCAAAGTTGCAGATAGGCTGCTTGTCAGCAATGCGTCAGTCGTCGCACCCGGCGGATGCTACGGATTGCCCCTTCGGGGAGACTGTCACGTTTCGAACAATTGGCGCTTGCCGTCATCGGGGTGTCATCCCAACGCGATTTGTAAAGTCATTTTCTCCCCATGAAATCGGACTCGATTTGATGGGGACCCGGAATCCAGCTCAGGGTTTGCAACTGTTGCGCCGATGACGCACTTCCAGGCGCCAAGCTGCAGCCCAAGCTACTTCAATCCGCTACCCAGGAATTGCTGCAGACGCAAGCTCTGCGGGTGCAGCAGGACTTCCTGGGGGAAACCCTGCTCTTCCACGCAGCCTTGATGCAGGAACAGCGTGTGGTTGGAGACTTCGCGCGCAAAGCCCATCTCGTGCGTGACGACGATCATGGTGCGTCCCTCTTCCGCCAGATCGCGCATGACCTTGAGCACCTCGCCGACCAGCTCCGGGTCCAGGGCCGAGGTGGGTTCGTCGAACAGCATCACCTCGGGCTCAACGGCCAGCGCGCGGGCGATGGCCACGCGCTGCTGCTCGCCGCCGCTCAGGTGCGCAGGGTAGACGTGCTTGCGATGCGCCACACCCACGCGGGCCAGCAGGGCCTCGGCCTTCTCCAGCGCTTCGGGCCTGGAGACACCGAGCACGTGGACAGGCGCCTCGATCACGTTCTCGATCGCCGTGCGGTGCGCCCAGAGGTTGAAGTTCTGGAACACGAAGGCCAGTCGCGCGCGCCAGCGCTGCAACTGCTTCGCGTCTGCGGCCTTGAGGCTGCCGTCGCGATCCGGCGTGAGCTGAAGTTCCTCGTCGCCGAACTGCAAGCGGCCCTGATGGGGCTGTTCGAGCAGGTTCAGGCAGCGCAAGAAGGTGCTCTTGCCCGAGCCGCTGGAGCCGATCAGGGTGATGACGTCGCCCGGCTTGGCCGCCAGCGAGACGCCCTTGAGCACCTCGCGCTCGCCATAGCGCTTGTGGATGTTCTCGACGATGAGCATCAGGACTCCCGACGGGTCGCCCCTAGGGAGGCCCGCGCCCCCTCGGGGGGCAGCTCGTGAAATGAGTGTGGGGGCATTTCAGAACCCCAGCAGCTTGCCCACGCGCAAGGCCTCTTTGCCCGCCACCTTGGCCACGCGCATGCCGGCCGTGGCAAAGCGCAGGTTGTCGCGGGCATAGAGTAGGCCGTCGACGGGGCTCGTCAGCTCGGTCACGGCGTTGCTCACGGGATCGATCACATGGGCCAGCACGTCGCCGACCCGCACGGTCTCGCCGGGCTCGCGCAGAAAGGTCAGCACGCCGGCCGTGGGTGACTGGATGGGCATGCTGCCGGCCAGGGGCCGCGCATCGCCGACGGGCTCGGGCAGGGGCTTGGCCGCGCCTGCAATGGCACCGCGGTGGCGCAGATAGTCCACGATATTCTGGGCATCCGCACTGGCCAGTTCATGCGTCACGTCCGTGAAGCCTCGCAGCTCCACGGTGACGGCCAGGCAGGCCTGCGGGATCGGGAAACGGGTGCCGAAACGGCGGGCCCATTTCCACCAGACCTGGGAGCCGGCTTCGTCAAACGGGTTGTCGCCCGAGTCCTGGGCCAGCAGCGTGACCCGGCTGCCGAGGTAGCGCGCCAGCGGCACGCATTGATCGGCGCAAGGCGTCTCGGTGTACAGGTGCAGCACGGCTTGCGCGTCGCAATGCAGGTCCAGCACCACGTCGGCATCGCAGGACAGCGTCATCAGCGTGCGGCGCAGCGACTGCAGCTCGGTCTCGGCGCGCGAGCCGGCGACGGCTTTCTTCAGCGCTGCGCGCAGCACCCGCACGTTGTGCTCGGCATCGGGGCCCAGCTCGCCTTCCACGGCTGCCGCCACCGCGTCGATCTGGTCCGGGTAGTGGCGGTTGAAGTTCTCGCCCGAGGTGAACTCGAAGCGTCCCAGCGGCGAGTGCAGGAGATGCTGGGCCAGGCCTATCGGGTTGGCCATGGGCACGAGCACGATCTCGCCCGTGATCTGCCCCGCGGCCTCCAGCGCATCGAAGTGATTGCGCAGATGGTGGGCCACCAGCATGCCGGGCAGCTCATCGGCATGCAGGCTGGCCTGGATGTAGATCTTGGGTCCGACACCTGGCGTGCCGTAGTGCAGCGAGACAAGTTCGCGCTGGGTACCCGGCGTGCGCGAGATGAGCGGGTGTGTTTGGGTGTGGTTCATCGTTGCAGTATGGGCTTGAGCCAGCGCGCTTCCATGCGGTTGAAAAGGCCCACGAGGGTGAGCGTCAACACCAGGTAGAAGCCCGCGGCCGTGATGAAAGCCTCGAAGGGAATGTAGTTGCTGGCGTTGAGCGAACGGGCCGCGCCGGTCAGGTCCATCAGCGTGACAACGCTGGCCAGCGAGGTGCCGTGCAGCATGAAGATGGCCTCGTTGGAATAGGCCGGCAGGGCGCGGCGCAGCGCGCCAGGCAGCACGATGCGGCGCAGGAGCGTGAGCGGCCCCATGCCCATAGCGCGAGCCGCTTCGATCTCGCCCTTGGGCAGGCTGCGGATGCTGCCGGCGAAGATTTCGGTCGTGTAGGCCGTGGTGTTGAGCACGAAGCTCAGGCACGCGCAGAACCAGGCCGAGCTGAACAGCGGCCAGGCCGCGCTTTGGCGTACCCACTCGAACTGCGCCAGGCCGTAGTAGATGAGGAAGAGCTGCACCAGCATGGGCGTGCCGCGGAACACATAGGTGTAGAGCCAAACCGCACGAGAGGCCCAGCCGCGGCCCGCGCGGATGACCGCCAGCGGCACCGCCAGAGCCAGGCCCAGCAGCAGCGAGATGGCGAGCAATTCAAGCGTCAGCAGCGCGCCCTGCAGATACAGGCCGATGTTTTCCCAGACGACATCAAAACTCACAGCGCCCACCTCTTGCGCAGGCGGTTGAACAGCAGTTCGGAGGCGCTGGTGAAGCCCAGGTAGATCAGCGCCACCGCAATGAAGAAGCTGAACGGCTCACGCGTGGTGCCTGCGGCCTGCTGGCCGCGCGTCATCAGATCCTGCAGGCCGATCACGGAGACGATGGCCGTGCTCTTGATCAGCACCAGCCAGTTGTTGGAAATGCCCGGCAGCGCGTGGCGCAGCATCTGCGGCAGGGTGATGCGGCGCAAGACCTGGAACTGCGTCATGCCGAAGGCCAGGCCCGCCTCGCGCTGGCCGCTCGGCACGGCCATGAAGGCACCGCGGAAGACCTCGGTCATGTAGGCGCCGAAGATGAAGGCGATGGTCAGCACGCCGGCCGTCCAGGGGTTGATCTCCACGTAGTCGGGATACCCGAGCGCCAATGCCAGCGTGTTCACGCCTACCTGGCCGCCGAAGTAGATCAGCAGCAGCAGGATCAGGTCCGGCACGCCGCGGATCAGCGTGGTGTAGGTCTGTGCAATGCCACGCGCCACGCGTGACCTGGAAAGCTTGGCCAGTGCGCCGAGCAGGCCCAACAGGCAGGCTCCCAGCAGCGAGCTCAGGGCCAGACCGAGGGTGGTCAGCGCGCCTTCGAGCAGGCTGGGCAGGAAGCCGTGCAGGATCACTTCTTGGCTCGCGGATCGATGGAGTACGGGAAGTACTTGGCGTTGATCTTCTTGAACGTGCCGTCCTTGCTGATCGCCTCGATGGCGGCGTTGAACTTGGGCGCCAGCGTGGCGGCATCGGACTTGCGCATGCCCACGCCCGAGCCCAGGCCGAAGATCGGGCCGTCCACCGGCTCGCCGACGAAGGCAAAGCCCTTGCCATCGGGTTTGGACAGAAAGCCCGTGTCGATGGCCACCTGGTCGGCCAGGGCCAGGTCGATGCGGCCGGCCTTGAGGTCCAGGAAGATCTGGTCCTGCGTGGCGTACAGCACCACCTCGCTTTGCGTGTAGGTGTTCTTGACGTAGGCCGCATGCGTGGTCGAACGCTGCACGCCGATGCGCTTGCCCTTGAGGCCCGCAGCCGTCATGGTGAACGGGACGTTGGCCTTGCCGACGAAGTGCGCCGGGTTATTGATGTAGGGCACGGAGAAGGCAATCACCTTGCTGCGCGGCTCGGTGATGGACATCGAGGCGATGATGACGTCGAACTTGCGCGACTGCAGCGCCGGGATCATGCCGTCGAACTCTTGCTGCACCAGGGTGCACTCGGCCTTGAGGTAGGCGCAATAGGCCATGGCCAGGTCGATCTCGAAGCCGATGACCTTGCCGTCGGGCCCGATCTGGGAGAAGGGCGGATAGGCGCCCTCGACGCCGATGCGGATCTTCTTCCAGTCGGGCGCCTGGGCTTGTGCCGCCGCAGCGGCCAGCAACAGGCCGAGCGTGATCAGGGGGCGCGTGGGAGATCGGAGCATGGGCAGCCTTGGTCAGATGTGCTGCCCGAAGTCTACGGCGCTCGATGCGCCTCGCTCGCCGGTCGATCAATCTCCGTCGCCGGAGCCAGTCCGGCATCCAGCGCCTCGCGCTGGTCGAAGACAAAGCAGCCGCCGTGATAGTGAGGCGCGCCAGCCGTTTCCTCGAAGTACTTGAGGATGCCGCCTTCGAGCTGGTAGACCGGCGCATCCAGGCCCTGCTGCCGCAGATAGATGGCCGCCTTCTCGCAGCGGATGCCGCCGGTGCAGTAGCTGACGATGGTCTTGCCCGCGAGTTCCTCGCGATGCTGTCGCACGGCTTCAGGGAAGTCGCTGAACTTGTGGATGCGCCAGTCGATGGCGCCGTCAAACGCGCCGTAATCGACCTCGAAGGCATTGCGCGTGTCCAGCATCACCACCGGCCGGCCTTCGTCGTCGTGGCCCTGATCCAGCCAGCGCGCCACGGTGCCGGGCGCCACGGCCGGCGCGCGTTCCTGAGCGTCAGGGCGGATGGCCGGGTGGTTCATGCGGATGATCTCGGGCTTGACCTTGACCAGCAATTTCTTGAACGGTACGGCCTCGCTCCAGCTTTCCTTGGGCGCGAGGTCGGCAAGTCGCGCGTCGGCATGCAGCGTGGCCACAAACGCGCGGATGTCGTCAGCCGCGCCGGCCAGGAACAGGTTGATGCCTTCCTCGGCCAGCAGCACAGTGCCCTTGAGCTTGAGTGCCAGGGCGCGGGCGTGCAAGGCCTCGCGCAGGGCGGCGGCATCGTCCAGGCGGACGAATTTATAGGCGGAGATATTGAGGACGGACGTCTGCATAGGTCGCCGGGATTGTAAATTCCGGCTATGGACACTGATTCACGCCTGACCGAACTCGAAATCAAGCTCAGCTTCACCGAAGACGCCTTGGAGCAGCTCAACGCCGTCGTCGTGAAGCAGCAAGCGCAGATCGACCTCTTGATGCGCCAACTTAACGAGTTACGCCAGCAGCAGCCGGAAGCGGGCGCGCCGGCCTTCCGCAGCCTGCGGGACGATTTGCCGCCTCACTACTAACGCGAACGCTCGGGTTGCTGCGGTTCTTCCTTGGCCGCAGAACGGTCTTCGTGGCGCCACGCGCCATACAGCGGCATCGGCACCCGCACCGGCGTGATGTCCAGGCGCACGTTGAGCACGGTGTACTCCTCCGCACCTTGTTCGCTGCTGCTCCAGCCAATGGTGTCGGGCGCCTTGTAGAGCCGGAAGTGGAAGCCCAGGTCGGCCAGCCGGTCGGTGGGCTTGACGCGCGGGTCGAAGGCCAGTCCTTGCACCTCGGTCTTGACGGAGTCCACCAGCTGCGCCATGGCGTTGGCTAGCGTGGAGTCGCCCAGCATGTCGAGGTCGAAGCGTTCCTCGGTGTAGTAGGGGTCGAAGCCGGGCGTGCCGGCCTGTAGCTTGTCGCCGCGCAGCTTCATGGCCGAGGGCGTGGTGTTGTGGGTCTTGAGGTTGAAGCGGTCGCCGTGGTCGAGGTAGGTGAGCTTGGCGCCGCTGACGTTGAAGGCACCCAGCGTGGGGTCGGACTTGATGTCGCCCAGATCGACCACCAGCGCGCCGCGCCCGCCGATGATCTCGACCTCGTCGCCATGGATCACCGCCGCGGTGTTCTCGTCCACGCCCAGGCCCAGCTTGTAACCCTTGGCCATCATCAATGGGATCATGCGGCCGAAGCGCCCGCGGCGCAGGAAATGCTGGTCCACGAAGAGATCGGGCCCGACGAAGCCCAGGCCGCGGTCCACCTGCTTGCCGTCGTTCCACTTGCCCTTCATCACGTCGATCACGCTGGGCGCATCGCGGAACATCACCGTGCTCATGATGGCCGCGCCGGCCGAGGTACCAGCCACCACGCCGCCCTTGCGATAGACGTCCCAGATCGCGTCCAGCATCGGCGTGGCCTTGCCGCCGGGCAGCAGCACGTCAACAATGCGCTCCTGCGCGCCACCGGTGAAGAACACGCCCTTGGCGTTGCGCACCTTGGCCACCAGGGCCGGGTCGCGCACGACCTTGTTCAGGTCCACCCAAGCGAACTTGGGCGCCACGGGCAAGGCCTCGGCCACCGCACCGCGGCGGGCCAGCAGGTCGACGATGGCCTTGGCGCTGGCCTCGGGGTCTTCGGAGGCCGTGCCGAAAACCACGAAGCGCGCGCCCTTGCCACCGGCCAGCTGCACCAGCCGCTGCCAGACCTCGTCGTTGTCGTTCTTGAGCGCGCCGCCGATGGCGAAGGCATAGCCCTTGATGGGAGCCTCGGCGGAGGCCTGGGGTGCAGATGCGGCGCTGACGGGCGCGGCGGTCGTTGGCGTGGCCCAGGCCGCGGGCTGCAGGGCCAGCATCAGCAGGAGGGGGCGGAGCAGGTTCAAAAGACGTTGCATGGTTGAGAGACTCATAACAAAACGTTGCATTCGCCAAGGCTAGGCCTTTGGCCGGTACTCGGCCAGGGAAATCGTCCACATCTTCCGGCGCGCGGGCGACCTTTCGGACTGGATCCGGGTTTCGGCATTTCGGTGTTGTGACGATGCCGCACGGCGACGCACCCGGATAGGAAGCCGGGCCGGCGCACGTTACCGTCGTGTAAAGCGCGATGTCTGTTGCGTTAACCCAGGGAGATCCTATGTACGCACGCCGTTCTGCCTTCGTGCCCTCGATGCTGGCCCGGGCGGCCATGCTGGCCTGCGCGCTGCCCGCGATGGCACAGGAGCCTCCTGCGCCCCAGGTGCCTCAAATCCCCGATGCCACGCTCAACCGCGTGGAGGTCACCGGCTCCTCGATCAAGCGGCCGGTCAGCGACGGGGCCCTGGCGGTGCAGACCATCACCAAGGAGGACATGAAGAAGGCCGGCATCACCACGGCGGCCGAGGTGATGGCCATCGTGACAGGCAGCAGCAACAACCTGACCGACGGCGTGAGCATCGGCACGGGCGGCTTCAAGGACCAGATGGGCTTCAACTCGGCCAATCTGCGCGGCCTGGGCACCTCCAGCACCCTGGTGCTGCTGAACGGCCGGCGCATGGCCAATTTCGCCTCGCCCGGCGACGACGTGGGCGTGGACCTCAACAACATCCCGGCCGCCGCCATCGAGCGAGTGGAGGTGCTGCTGGACGGCGCCTCGGCCATCTACGGCACCGATGCCATCGGCGGCGTGGTCAACTTCATCACCAAGCGCGATTACCGCGGCGTGCAGCTCGATGCCTACGCGGGCAAGACCAGCGAAGGCGGCGCAGGCAAGCGCCAGGCTTCGATCGCGGCCGGTGCGGGCGATCTGGCGCGCGACGGCTTCAATGTCTTCGGCGTATTCGATGCCCAGCACACCGACGCGCTCAACACCTCGCAGCGCAAGTTCATCGGCGAGCTGCAGATCCCGCAGCGCCTACCCTGGCTGCTCTCGGGCTACGGCTTTCCGGCCAATATCCGGCTGGAGTCGAGCGACCAGCTCGACTACCTGCAATCGCAGAACTTCAAGATCAACAACCAGCTCCTGGACAGCCGCACCTTCAATCTCTCGGCGCCGGCCTGCAACCCGCCCAGCACGCTCTATCTGCCCGATGGCGTGGGCGGAGCCTTTGGCTGCACCTACGACTTCATGCGCGACCTGGAGCTCTACCCGGAGTCCAAGAAGATGAGCTTCCTGGGCCGTGGCGTGGTGGCGCTGGGCGACAAGCACCAGCTCTTCGTGGAAGTCTCGGCGGCGCGCTCGCGCACCTGGTATGTGGGCACCAGCAATCGCACGACCAGTGATTCCGAGATCGACATGGCCATGATCCCGCAGCTGGCCGCCACCGGCATCGTCGATGCGCTGCCCGACGATCATTTCGTGACCGTGCGCGGCCGGCTCATCGACGCGGGTGAGCGTGCCAGCCGGCTCACCAGCAGCGGCAGTCGAATTTTGCTGGGCATGAACGGCACGCTCGGCGACTGGGATTACGACTGGGCCTTCAACCACAGCGTCAACACCGTGCACGAACATGACGGGCAGGGCTATTACCTCTACGACAAGGCCGTCGAAGGCATCAGCAACCTGACCATCAATCCCTTTGGCCCCATCAGCGCCGCGGGCCGCAACTATCTCAACAGCATTGCCGTCAACGACGACGTGCGCAATGCCCGCGGCACCATGGACGCCTTCGATGTGAAGGGCACGCGCACGCTCTCGCGCCTGGCAGGGGGCGATCTGTCCTTGGCTCTGGGCGCGGAATTCCGCCGCGAGGCCGCACGCTCGGGCATCTCCGCCCTGCTCGCCGCGGACAACATCCTTGGCGACTCTTCACCGGGTGATGCCAACACCACCGACAACTCGCGCAAGGTCTGGGCCACCTACGGCGAGCTGCTGGCACCGATCACCAAGCAGCTGGAGCTGGATCTTGCCCTGCGCCACGACCACTACCAGACCATTGGCGGCACCACCAACCCCAAGCTCGGCTTCCGCTTCGCGGCCGACAGGTCGCTGCAGCTGCGCGGCTCGGTCGGAACGGGCTTCCGCGCGCCCTCGCTGGAGGACCTGTACAGGCCCGAGAAGGTCGGGGCCACCGCCATCCTGCCCGACCCCGTCTGCATGGCCGAGACGGGCAATGACCTTGCCAGTTGCGCCGACGCCTGGGAGACGCACACGCATGCCAACCCCCATCTCAAGCCCGAGAAATCCCAACAGGGTTCGCTGGGCCTGCAGTGGCAGGCCAGCCAGGGCGTGGCCCTCAGCGCCGACTACTGGTTCATCACCAAGAAGGACCTGATCAACACCCTGGGTGACGACGTGATCCTGGGCAATGTCACCAAGTACGCCTCGCTGATCCACCGCTATGCCGACCTGGGCGATGACTCATACTGCGACAGCGCCAGCAGCGCTGGCGAGATCTGCTACATCGACCTCTACAAGGAAAACCGCGGGAAGCAAAAAGCCTCGGGCATCGACTTCGTGGTCGATCTGCAAAGCCAGGCTACGTCGTGGGGCCGCTGGAGCGCCAAGCTGCAAGGCACGCTGACGCTCAAGTCAGAGGAACAGACGGGTTATGGCGATCCCTTCGTCAGCAACCTCGGCAAGTTCGTCACCGATGGCGTGGTGCAGCGCTGGCGCCATCGCCTGACGCTCGGCTGGGAGCAGGGGCCGTGGAGCCTGCAGGTGGCCAACAGCTACAGCAGCGGCTACACCGACCAGAACTCCGCCATCGACACCACCAGCGGCACCATCGTGGCGGCGAACAAGGTCAAGGCCTATTCGCTGTGGGATTTGTCGGGCAGCTGGGACGCGTGCAAGAGCTTCACCCTGCGGGCCGGCGTGAAGAACATCCTCAACACCAGCCCGCCCTTCTCCAACCAGGCCTTCTTCTTCATCTCCGGCTATGACCCGAGCTACACGGACCCGCGTGGGCGCTTCATGTACATGAGCGCCACGTACAAGTTCTAGCCGTCTTAGAACTTGTAGCCCAGGCTGACGGTCAGCAGGCTGTCGGTCTTTTTGGTGCCGGGCGCCACCACCGACGCATTGCGCAGTGAAAGCCCCGTGTTGAGCGTCCACTGGCCTGCCAGCGCCGTGGCCAGGGTGAGGTCCCAGGTCGTCAGCTTGCCGAGCTCGCCGCCGGCGAGCTGGGTGACCAGGCGCTGCATGAACTGCGTGGTGTCCGAGAGCTCGTGCGTGGACTCCTCGCCCAGGATCGTCACGAAGCCTGAACCCGAGGGCAGGTTGGTGTACCTGGCTTTGGCGCCGCTCCCGCCAGCGAAGATGTCGAAGGTCGTGGCATCCGAGCGGATCACGTGATAGCCCAGGCCCACTTGCACGCTTTCACGCGAACGCAGGCCCGTGACCTTGTTGGTCTCGAATCCGGCCGCGCCAAAGCCGAACAGATCGCTGCCGAGTTCGCGGTCGTAGCGGCCGCCCAGACGCAGCGCGTCTGCGCTGGTGGTGGCAGTGCCACCCGAGGGCTTGGTCGAGGCGTAGTTAGTCACGCCGTAGAGCGTGATCTTGTCCACTTGCGTGCCCACGGATCCGTCTGCATTGGCCGTCAGCACCTTGTTGATGTTGTTGCCGCCGCTGAGGGAGCCGCCCAGGGCGATGGCCCCATGCCACAGGCCATCGGTGGCCGGCGCCGCAGCGCTGGCTGGTGTGGCTGCGGCAATCAGGAGTGCGCCGATGAGGGAAAAGGAGAGAGGAACTGCCGGGTACTTCATTTTTGACACGTCATGGGACGCACGAACATCCGTCGTGCAAAGTCAGGAGCGTGGGCATGAATGGCGCGCTCAGGGGGCAGGCCGCGTGGGAACGCTGGCGCTACAAAGGTCGGTACGCTCCGGGCTGTGCACGTACCAGCCGCTGCGGTGGCGGCGGGCTTCGAGCAGCTCGGAGAAGGTCTTGGAATCGGTGCGCAGCACTTGCAGCTGCGGGCGCTCGGCCTCGGGCACGTCGGCCAGCAGACGCACGCTCTTGATCGTCACGCGCTGCTCGGGCTGGTCGTAAAAGCCCATGTTGGCGCCGCCGCGCGGCAAGCCGGAGAGGTACTCGATGCCGGCCAGCACGCGGCCCACCGTGGTGATGTTGAGGTCCAGCGGGCGCGGCGCCTGGCCGATCACGGCATAGAGCTCGGCGCCGGTGCTGGAGTCCTCGGCCTGGCCGCGGCCCGCGCCGACCATGCCATAGCAATGCGCCAGCCAGGCGCGGCCGGTCTTGGGGTCGGCGGCAACGGGCATGCCGTCCATAAAGCCATTGCGCGGGGCCCAGCCGTCGGTTTCCTTCAGGCGGGTCAGCGCCAGGCCCTTGAGCGGGATCGAGAACTCGGCCGGCACGTGCCTGGCCGCGCTGCCGAGCGACTTGACGAGCTTTTCGTCATCGCCGTTGGGGTCGCCCCACTGGGTCACGAAGTTGTCCTGCACGCGCAGGATGGCGAGCCCGTCGAAATAGCCTTCGTGCGCCAAGGTGCGGATGTTGGCGGCGTGCTGGGGCGCAAAGCGTGCGGCCAGTTCGATGATCACGCGGCCCTGCGGCAGCTCCATCAGCAGGGTGTTCTGCGGGTCGAGATTGCGCCAGTCCTGGTCGGGCGAGGTCTTGAGGATTTCGGCCGTCGGGCGCGATGGCTTTGGCACGGCTTGATGCTTCGCGGGCTTGGCGGCCAAGGCCGGCGTGGCGATCAGGGCGGCGGTGAGGAGGAGGGTGTAGGGGGTGTTCATGGTGCGCAGCATACCGAGGCAAGCTCAGCTGCAAGGCCCGCGGACAACGCCGATTGACTTGCCCCGGTTGAGCAGCCATGTTCACCATCGGCGGCGACCTGAGGTTTGTCAGGGTCGCACCTCACGCCTCGTTACATCAGGCCGCTTTGCGACCCCAGCACAGACTGCGCTGCGAGCGCTGCGCGACGCAGCGCATGCCATTTGCGTTCGGCCAAAGCCATGAGGTGAACTGGGCCTAACTAGAATCCCTCATGGCTTTTGTTCACCTGCGCACCCACACCGAGTATTCCGTCGTCGACGGCACCCTGAGAACCGACGACGCGGCCAACGCCGCCGCCAAGGACGGCCAGGTGGCCCTGGCGATCACCGACCTGGCCAATCTGTTCGGCGGCATCAAGTTCTACAACGCCTGCCGCAAGAAGGGCGTCAAGCCCATTTTGGGCGCCGACTGCTGGCTGGAGCCCGAGGGCTCGGACAAGAACCCCTCGCGCCTGTTGCTGCTGGTGCAGAACGAGAAGGGCTATCTGCATCTGTGCGAGCTGCTGTCGCGGGCCTGGATCAACAACGTCGTGCGCAACCAGGCCTGCCTCAAGTGGGAGTGGCTGGAGGAGCTGAATGGCGGGCTGATCTGCCTCTCGGGCGGCGAGTTCGGTCTCCTCGGCCAGGCCCTGCGCACGGGCGACGCGCCGCGCGCGCGCGCCGTGGCCGAAAAGCTCGCCGCCATCTTCCCCACCCGTTTCTACATCGAGCTGCAGCGCGGCGGCCTGCCCGGCCATGAGCAGCTTGTGCATGCAAGCGTGCCGTTAGCGGCCGAGTTGGGCCTGCCCGTGGTGGCCACGCATCCGGTGCAGTTTCTCGAAGAGGGCGACTTCGACGCGCACGAGGCGCGCATCTGCGTGGCCGACGGCGAGACGCTGGCCAACCCCAAGCGCGTCAAGCGCTTTGTGCCGGGACAGTATTTCCGCTCGCAGGCGGACATGGAAAAGCTCTTCGCCGACATTCCCTCGGCGATTGCCAACACGGTGGAGATCGCGCGCCGCTGCAGCCTCTCTCTGGTGCTGGGCAAGCCGCAGCTGCCCGACTATCCGACGCCGCCGCTGGCCGACGGCACGCCGATGCCGATGGAGGCCTACTTCCGCGAGTTGTCCTACGAAGGCCTGGAGCAACGGCTGCATTTGCTCTTCCCCGACGCGACCAAGCGTGACGCTGAACGTCCGCGTTATGTGGAGCGGCTGGAGTTCGAGCTGAAGACCATCGTCAACATGGGCTTCCCGGGCTACTTCCTGATCGTGTCGGACTTCATCCGCTGGGCCAAGGCCAACGGCTGCCCGGTGGGGCCGGGCCGGGGTTCGGGAGCGGGCTCGCTCGTCGCGTATGTGCTGTCGATTACGGACCTCGATCCGCTCGCCTACAACCTGCTGTTCGAGCGCTTCCTGAACCCCGAGCGCGTCTCGATGCCTGACTTCGACATCGACTTCTGCCAGGGCAACCGCGACCGCGTGATCGACTACGTGAAGGACAAGTACGGCCGCTCGGCCGTGAGCCAGATCGCCACCTTCGGCACTATGGCCGCCAAGGGCGCGCTGCGCGACATCGGCCGCGTGCTGGGCATGGGCTTCGGCCATGTGGACTCCATCGCCAAGCTCGTGCCAGCGCCGCCGGGCAAGACCGTGACCCTGGCCAAGGTGCCGGAGAAGCCGAGCGAGAAGCTGGTCTACGCGCGGCTTGAGTCACCCGAGATCGAGGAGCGCGAGAAGGAGGACGAGGAAGTTGCCGAACTGCTCTCGCTCGCTGCGCGTGTTGAAGGAACCGTGCGCTCCATCGGCATGCATGCCGGTGGTGTGCTGATCGCGCCAGGCAAGATCACCGACTTCTGCCCGCAGTACCAGCAGCCGGGCTCCACCAGCGCGGTGAGCCAGTACGACAAGGACGACGTGGAGGCCATCGGCCTCGTCAAGTTCGACTTTCTGGGCCTGGCCACGCTGACGATTCTGGAGATGGCCAAGGACTTCATCGTCGCGCGTCATCCAGAGCAGAAGAACTTCAGCTTCGAGACGATTCCGCTCGATGACCGGCGCGTCTACAAGCTCTTCTCCGACGGCCTGACCGAAAGCGTGTTCCAGTTTGAATCGACCGGCATGCAGAAGATGCTGCGCGACGCCAAGCCCTCGCGCCTGGAAGACCTGATCGCGCTGAACGCCCTGTACCGGCCGGGCCCGATGGACCTGATCCCGACCTTTGTGGCGCGCAAGCATGGCCGCGAGAAGGTCGAGTACCCGCATCCGCTGACCGAGGCCGTGCTCTCCGAGACCTACGGCATCATGGTCTACCAGGAGCAGGTGATGCAGACCGCGCAGGTGCTGGGCGGCTACAGCCTCGGCGGCGCCGACATGTTGCGCCGTGCGATGGGCAAGAAGAAGGCCGACGAGATGGCCGCGCATCGCGAGATGTTCCGCAAGGGCGCGGCGGAGAAGGGCATCGGGCAGGAGAAGGCCGACGAGGTCTTCGACCTGATGGAGAAGTTCGCCGGCTACGGCTTCAACAAGTCGCACGCCGCCGCCTACTCGCTGCTGGCTTATCACACGGCCTGGCTCAAGGTGCACTTCTCGGCCGAGTTCTTCGCCGCGAACATGAGCATCGAAATGGACAACACCGACAAGCTCAAGGTGCTGCTCAACGACGCCAAGCTCTTCGGCATCGACTTCGAGCCGCCCAATGTGAACCTCGGCGTCTACCGTTACGAGCCCATCACCGACAAGCGCATCAACTACGGCCTCGGCGCCATCAAGGGCACCGGCCAGGGCGCCATCGAGGCGATCGTGCGTGCACGCACCGAAGGCGGCCCGTTCAAGAGCTTCTTCGACTTCTGCTCGCGCGTGGACCGCAAGAGCGTCAACAAGCGCGTGGTGGAAGCGCTGATCAAGGCCGGCGCGTTTGATCAGCTGGAGCCCGCCCGCGAACGCCTGCTGGCCAGCGTGGGCCTCGGCTACACCTTTGCGGACAAGCTCGATGCCGACGCCGACCAGGGCGGCCTGTTCGACTTCGACGACTCGCACGCCAGCTCATCGGCCGAGCCGCCGCTGGAACATGCCGAGCCCTGGAGCATTAAGGAAAAACTCTCGATGGAGAAGACCGCCATCGGCTTCTACCTATCGGGCCACCTGTTCGACCACGGCGGCGAGGAAGTGCGCCGCATGGTCAAGCGCCGCGTGGGTGAACTGGCCGACAGCCGCGAGCCCGTGCTGGTGGCCGGCATCGTCGGCGACATGCGCGTCATCAACGGCCAGCGCGGCCGCGTGGGCATCTTCAAGCTCGACGACAAGACCGGCCAGATCGAGGCCGTGGCCAACGAGGACCTGCTCAACGCCAACAAGGACACGCTCAAGGACGACGAGCTGATCATCGTCTCGGGCAAGGTGCGCGACGACCGCTTCTCGGGCGGCCTGCGCCTGACGGTCGAAGCCGTCTTCGACATCGCCGCCGCGCGTGCCCGCTTCGGCCGCTACTTCCAGGTGAAGGTCAACGGCCATGTGCCGCCGCTGCTCGACGTGATCAAGCAATGGCCGGCCAAGCAGGTGCAAACGGATGAGGGCGTGAGCCTCAGGCAGGGCCTGAAGATCCAGACGCTGCATAAGATGGCGGCGGGGGCGGAGTGCAGGATCGAGCTTGGAGAAGAGAGCAGGTTCTGGCCGGCGGATGAGGCGTTGGAGAGGCTGAGCGCATTGGGGAATGTGGTGTATGAGTGATGCGCTGAGCCCTTCGGCATTGGCATCGACGGGGCCCGCAACCTTTGCACAGCGACTCGGCGCGGCGGTCATCGATTTCTTCGTTGTTGCCGCGTACGTCTTTACGGTGGGCTGGTTCTGTTCTATATCCAGACCGCTGGCTGAGGCACTCGTATTTCCCTTAGCGCTGGGCGCCTTCGCCTATCCGCTCACCGGGCACGCCCGTTATGGGCGCACGCTAGGGAAGTGGGCCATGCGAATCAGGGTCGCTCAGTTATCCGGCTCCCCCATCGGCTGGAACGAGTCTCTTCGTCGCAGTGCAGTGGATGGTGTGTTGCAGCTCGCATGGGGATTTGGCCTCTTTTCCGCGCTGGTATTGGTTCCCGATGAACTGTTCGCCAGACAAGGTTGGGCAGGGCTCCACCACAGCTTGCAGCCCTGGCTACCGACCTACATGTCGAGCATCCTTTTCACCTCCGTAATATGGTCGTGGAGTGAGATCTTCACGATGCTGTTCAACTGCAAGCGCAGAGCTATTCACGATTTCATAGCTTCGACCATCGTGGTTCGCAGCGCGTAGGCTGGCGTGAGCATCGCGAACGGCCAACGAAAAGCGGCCCCGGGAGGCCGCTTTGTTTTGGGTGGAACTTCTGTCTTCAGTAAGCCTGCCCCAACTGCTCGAGGATTGCTGGGTTCTCCAAGGTGCTCGTGTCCTGCGTCACGCTCTCCCCCTTCGCCACCGACCTCAACAGCCGCCGCATGATCTTGCCCGAGCGTGTCTTCGGCAGGTTGTCGCCAAAGCGGATGTCCTTGGGCTTGGCAATCGGCCCGATTTCCTTGGCCACCCAATCGCGCAGCGTCTTGGCAATCGCCTTGGCCTCGTCGCCCGTGGGGCGCGGGCGCTTCAGCACGACGAAGGCGCAGATCGCCTCGCCGGTGGTGTCATCAGGCCGACCCACAACGGCAGCTTCAGCCACAAGTTCCGTGCAGCTCACCAGCGCCGATTCAATTTCCATCGTGCCCATGCGGTGGCCGCTGACATTGAGCACGTCGTCGATGCGGCCGGTGATGGTGAAGTAGCCGGTCTGCGCATCGCGGATGGCGCCGTCGCCGGCGAGGTAGTAACCTTTGAGTTCAGCGGGGTAGTAGCTCTTCTGGAAGCGCTCGGGGTCGCCCCAGATGGTGCGGATCATGCTGGGCCAGGGCTTCTTGACGACCAGGATGCCACCCTGGCCGTTGGGTACGTCGTGGCCCAGTTCGTCCACGATGGCGGCGCTGATGCCCGGGAAGGGCAGGGTGCAGGAGCCCGGCACAAGCGTGGTGGCGCCGGGCAGCGGCGTGATCATGTGGCCGCCGGTCTCGGTCTGCCAGAAGGTGTCAACGATGGGGCAGCGGCTGCCGCCCACGTGCTGGTAGTACCACTCCCAGGCGGCAGGGTTGATGGGCTCGCCGACCGAGCCGAGCAGGCGCAAGGAGCTGAGATTGCTGTGCTTTGGGTGCACGGCATCGTTCGTTTCCGCGGCCTTGATCAACGAGCGGATGGCCGTGGGCGCGGTGTAGAAGATCGTGACCTTGTGTTTCTCGATGGTCTTCCAGAAGCGAGCGGCGTCAGGATAGGTGGGCACGCCTTCGAAGACGATCTCGGTACCGCCCAGGGCCAGCGGGCCGTAGGTGATGTAGGTATGGCCGGTGACCCAGCCGATGTCGGCCGTGCACCAGAACACATCGTCGGGCTTCAGGTCGAAGGTCCACTTGGTGGTCAGCGCAGCGTGCAGCAGGTAGCCGCCGGTGCTGTGCTGCACGCCCTTGGGTTTGCCCGTGGAGCCGCTGGTGTAGAGCAGGAAGAGCGGGTGCTCGGCCTCGACCCATTCAGGATCGCAAGTCGTGGCTTGGCTGGCGGTCAGCTCGTGCAGCCACAGGTCGCGGCCGGCTTCCCAATGGATGGCGCCGCCGGTGCGCTTGTAGACGATCACGTCCTTCAGCGTGGGGCACACGCCGCCCGCAAAGGCTTCGTCCACGATGGCCTTGAGCGGCAGCGACTTGCCGCCGCGCTGCTGCTCGTCGGCGGTGATGACCATCACGGCGCCGGCGTCCTGCACGCGGTCGCGCAAGGACTGCGCGGAGAAGCCGCCGAACACCACCGAGTGCGTGGCGCCGATGCGCGCGCAGGCTTGCATGGCGGCCACGCCTTCCACCGACATGGGCATGTAGATGACGACGCGGTCGCCCTTCTTCACGCCGCGCGCCTTGAGCGCGTTGGCCAACTGGCAGACTCGGGCCAGCAGCTCGCTGTAGCTGACCTTGGTGACCTCGCCGCCGTCGGCCTCGAAGATCAATGCGGTCTTGTCGCCTAGGCCTTGCTCGACGTTGCGGTCCAGGCAGTTGTATGAGACGTTGAGCCGGCCGTCCTCGAACCACTTGAAGAAGGGCGCGTCGCTGCTGTTGAGCACCTTCGTGAACGGCGTCTGCCAGCTGATCAGCTCGCGCGCCTGGCGGGCCCAGAAGCCCTCGTAGTCGCGCTCGGCCTCGTCCACCAGAGCCTGGTAACCGGCCATGCCCTTGACGTGGGCCTGGGCCTGCCATTCCTTGCTGGGCGGGTAGAGATGGGTTTCGCTCATGATCTTGTCTCCTTCGATGCTGAGAGTCTGCGATTGTTCTTGGGCGGCACTGTGCCGGCCCGGTCTGACGAAGCGCTTACTCCCCACGGTGGCCGTCAGCTTCCCGACGACTCCTAGAATCATGGCATGACAAAACCGCTCAGCCCGCTGCGGCCCTTGCCGCGACTCATCTTCGCCAGCCGCTGGCTGCAACTTCCGCTGTACCTGGGCCTGATCGCCGCCCAGGCGATCTACGTCTTCCAGTTCTGGACCGAGCTGGTGCATCTGATCGAGGCCGCCTTTGGCCATCAGGAAGCGCTGGACCTGTTGGTCAAGAGCTCTGGCTACAAGGGCGCGACGGGGGTGGTCAGCCTCAACGAGACCGTGCTGATGCTCGTGGTGCTGGGCCTGATCGACGTGGTGATGATCTCCAACCTGTTGATCATGGTGATCGTGGGCGGCTACGAGACCTTTGTCTCGCGCATGGACCTGGAAGGTCACCCCGACCAGCCCGAATGGCTCTCGCACGTGAACGCCTCGGTGCTCAAGGTCAAACTGGCGACGGCCATCATCGGCATCTCGTCCATCCACCTGCTCAAGAGCTTCATCAACGCCGAGAACTATGAAGTGAAGACGCTGATGTGGCAGACCATCATCCACGTCACCTTCCTGCTCTCGGCCCTAGCCATCGCACTGACGGATCGGCTGCTGCCGCATCAGCGCGAAGATCACTGATCAGCGCTTGCGGCTGGAGCGCATCAATACCAGCGCACCCAGCACGCCTGCGAGCACCGAGCCGCCGATCACGCCGATCTTGAGCGCGGTCTCGAAGCTCGGCGGCAGACCTTCAAAAGCCAGGCCGCCGATGAACAGGCTCATGGTGAAGCCGATGCCGCAGAGCAGGCTCACGCCGAAGAGCTGACCCCAGTTCGCGCCGCCGGGCCGCCTGGCCAGGCCCAGCCGGATCAGCAGCCAGCTCGGGCCGAACACGCCCACCGCCTTGCCCGCCAGCAGGCCCATCGCAATGCCCACGGGCAGCGGCGAGAGCAGGTCACCCACCGTGATGCCCGCCAGCGACACACCCGCATTCGCGAAGGCAAACATCGGCAGCACCAGGAAGGCCACCCAGGGGTGCAGGCCGTGCTCCAGCGCCATCAGCGGCGAGCCGCCTTCATGCCCCGCGCGGCTGTCCTTCATGGGGATGAACAGCGCCGTGGCCACGCCGGCCAGCGTGGCGTGCACACCCGACTTGAGCAGGCACAGCCACATTACCAGGCCCACGGCTGCGTAGACGTCCGCGCGCATCACTCGCGCCCGGGACAGTGCGGCCAGCACCGCGATGCAGACGAAGGCGCCGGCCAGCATGGTGAGCGAGAGCTGGTCGGTGTAGAAGATCGCGATCACGAGGATGGCGCCGAGGTCGTCGAAGATGGCCACCGCCGTGAGGAAGACCTTGAGCGAGGTCGGCACCCGCGAGCCCAGCAGCGTCAGCACGCCGAGCGAGAAGGCGATGTCGGTGGCACTCGGGATGGCCCAGCCGCGCAGGGCCTGCGCATCCGCATGGTTGAAGGCCGCGTAGATCAGCGCCGGCACCACCATGCCGCCCAGCGCCGCCGCGGCCGGCAGCATGGCTTGCGCGCGGCTGGAGAGCTCGCCCGCCAGCAGTTCGCGCTTGATCTCCAGGCCGACGAGGAAGAAGAACACCGCCATCCAGAGGTCGTTGACCCACACCACCAACGGCTTGGCCAGCACCAAGGCCGTGCCCACGCGCACCTCGCCCGGCGTGTGGACGAAGGCCGCGTAAACCTCGGACCAGGGCGAGTTGCTGATGATCAGCGCCAGCAGCGCCGCCAGGCCCAGGATCACGCCGCCGGTGGATTCGCTGGCGAGAAAGTTGCGCAAGGCCTTGTGCATGTCGGCGGTTCCTTGTGTTGCGGTGGTCTGAAAAGCCATTGTGCCGGCTGCGCCAGCGCGCTTTGCGGATAATCCCGGCAACTCCACCCTGATCAGACCGAGCATGACCACGATCCGCTATGCCGACCTCGTCGAGAGCGTCGCCGCCGCCTTTCAGTTCATTTCGTACTACCACCCAGCCGACTACATCGCCCATCTGGCCCGTGCCTATGAACGCGAGCAGAGCCCCGCGGCCAAGGACGCCATCGCACAGATCCTGACCAACTCGCGCATGAGCGCCACCGGCCACCGCCCGATCTGCCAGGACACCGGTATTGCCAACGTCTTCCTCAAGGTCGGCATGGACGTGCGCTTCGAAGGCTTCCCCGGATCGCTGGACGATGCCATCAACGAAGGCGTGCGCCGAGCCTACAACTTCGAAGACAACAAGCTGCGCGCCTCGGTGCTGGACGATCCGCTGTTTGCCCGCAAGAACACCAAAGACAACACGCCCGCCGTCATCAGCATGAGCCTAGTGCCGGGCAACACGGTGGACGTGATGGTTGCGGCCAAGGGCGGCGGCAGCGAGAACAAGAGCAAGTTCGTGATGATGAATCCGAGCGACGACCTGGTGGACTGGGTGCTCAAGACCGTGCCGCAGATGGGCGCGGGCTGGTGCCCGCCGGGCATGCTGGGCATCGGCGTCGGCGGCACGGCCGAGAAGGCGATGCTGCTGGCCAAAGAGTCGCTGATGGACGACATCGACATGTACGAACTACTGGCCCGCGGCCCGCAGAACAAGCTGGAAGAGCTGCGCATCGAGCTGTACGAGAAGGTCAACGCGCTGGGCATCGGCGCGCAGGGCCTGGGCGGGCTGACCACCGTTCTCGATGTCAAGATCAAGACCTACCCGACCCACGCCGCCAGCAAACCCGTGGCGATGATCCCCAACTGCGCGGCCACGCGCCACGCGCACTTCGTGCTTGATGGCTCCGGCCCGGCCTTCATCGAGCCGCCGAGCCTGGACCTCTGGCCCGACGTGACCTGGGCGCCCGACTACAACAAGAGCAAGCGCGTGGACCTCAACACGCTCACGCGCGAGGAAGTGGCGAGCTGGAAGCCCGGCGACACGCTGCTGCTTAACGGCAAGATGCTCACCGGCCGCGACGCCGCCCACAAGCGCATCGCCGACATGCTCGCCAAGGGCGAGCCGCTGCCGGTGGACTTCAGCAACCGCGTCATCTATTACGTCGGCCCGGTCGATCCGGTGCGCGATGAAGTCGTCGGCCCCGCCGGCCCGACCACGGCCACGCGCATGGACAAGTTCACCCGCATGATGCTGGAGAAGACCGGCCTGATCGCGATGGTCGGCAAGAGTGAACGCGGCCCGGTCGCCATCGAGGCGATCAAGGACAACAAGAGTGCCTACCTGATGGCCGTCGGCGGCGCCGCCTACCTGGTCAGCAAGGCCATCAAGGCTGCCAAGGTGGTGGGCTTTGCGGACCTGGGCATGGAAGCGATCTACGAGTTCGACCTGGTGGACATGCCCGTCACGGTGGCGGTGGATGCCAGCGGTATCAGCGTCCACAACACCGGCCCGGCGGAGTGGAAGGAGCGGATTGCCTCGGGCAAGGCGATCTCCATCCCTGTCACTGCGGTTTGACCGTTAGGCTTCGTGGTGCACGAAGCGAAAATCAACGAATAGGGTTTTCTTGATTTTCTGGCGAAGGCTTATGCTTCGCCCATGCGCCTCGACCTCACCACGCTGAACCTCGTCCTCGCCATCGAGCAGACCCGCTCGATCACGCGCGGCGCGCAGCGTGAGCATCTGGCCCTGGCTGCGGCGAGCAAGCGGCTTTCTGACCTTGAAGCGCGCCTCGGCGTGCAGCTCTTCGAGCGGCGCGCCCGCGGCGTGGAGCCGACCGAGGCTTGCCGCGCGCTGGTGCGCCACATCCGCACGCTCAACGCCTCGCTGCATGCGCTGGAAAGCGAAGTGGTGGAGTTCGCCCGCGGCATCAAGGGCCACCTGCGCATTGCTGCCAATGCCGGCGCGATTGCCGAATGCCTGCCTCCCGATCTGGCCGCCTTCAGCGAGAAGCATCCGCAGATCCGCATCAGCCTCGAAGACATGACCAGCGCCGAAGTGCAGGCCGCCGTGGCCGAAGGTCGTGCGGACGTGGGCGTGTTCACCGCGCCGCTGTTGGACAACCGCATCGACACGCGTGTCTATGCCCAAGGCCAGTTGGCCGTGCTCGTGCCGCGCAGCCACGGGCTGGCCGGCCGCCGCAAGGTGAGCTTCGATGATCTGCTGGAGCAGGACATCGTCGGCCTGCATGCCGGCGCTGCCGCGCAGGAGCTGATGCAGGAGCAGGCACAGGCCCGCGGCCGCACGCTCAAAGCACGCTGGCAGGTGCGTGGCTTTGATGCGATTGCCCAGCTGGTGGAAGCCGGCATGGGTGTGGCCGTGCTGCCGGCCGCGCCGGCGCGGCGCTTTGCCAAGGTTTTTGAAGTTGCGATGCTGAGCCTGGATGAACCCTGGGCCACGCGCGACTATTGTCTGGGTGTGGCGCGCGTCGAGCGCCTGCCCACCGTGGTGCAACGATTCGTCGATGCACTGTGTCCGAAGGAGTCTTCCGCATGACTGCAAGAACGCTTTACGACAAGCTCTGGGTTGAGCATGTCGTCCACACCGAAGAGGACGGAACGGCCGTGCTCTACATCGACCGCCATCTGGTCCACGAGGTCACGAGCCCGCAGGCTTTCGAGGGCCTGGATCTGGCCGGCCGCAAGGTCTGGCGCCTGTCCGCGAACCTGGCCGTGAGCGACCACAACGTGCCGACAACGGACCGCAGCCAGGGCATCAGCGATCCGATTTCCAAGCTGCAGGTGGACACGCTGGACGCCAACTGCGACCGCGTCGGTATCACGCAGTTCAAGATGAACGACAAGCGCCAGGGCATCGTCCACGTGATCGGCCCGGAGCAGGGCGCAACGCTGCCGGGCATGACCGTCGTCTGCGGCGACAGCCACACGTCCACGCATGGCGCTTTCGGCGCGTTGGCTCATGGCATCGGCACCTCCGAGGTGGAGCATGTGCTGGCCACGCAGACGCTGCTGGCCAAGAAGGCGAAGAACATGCTGATCCGCGTCGAGGGCCAGGTGGGCCGCGGCGTGGGCGCCAAGGACATCGTGCTGGCCATCATCGGCAAGATCGGCACGGCCGGCGGCACGGGCTACACGATCGAGTTCGCGGGCAGCGCGATCCGCGCGCTGAGCATGGAAGGCCGCATGACGGTCTGCAATATGGCCATCGAAGCCGGCGCGCGTGCAGGCCTGATCGCGGTGGACGACACGACCGTGAACTACGTCAAGGGCCGGCCCTTCACGCCGAGCGGCGTTGAGTGGGATCACGCCGTGGCCTACTGGCGCACGCTGCACAGCGATGCCGACGCGCATTTCGACACCGTGGTTGAACTCGACGCCGCGCAGATCCGCCCGCAGGTCACCTGGGGCACCTCGCCCGAGATGGTGCTGTCCATCGAGGACCGCGTGCCCGATCCTGACAAGGAAAAGGATGCGAACAAGCGCGGCGCCATCGAGCGTGCGCTGACCTACATGAACCTCGAGCCCAACAAGCCGATCGCGGACATCCGCATCGACAAGGTCTTCATCGGCTCCTGCACCAACAGCCGCATCGAGGACATGCGCGAGGCCGCGGCTGTCGTGCGCCGTGTGGGTGGGCGTATCGCGTCGAACGTCCGCCTCGCGCTGGTCGTGCCCGGTTCGGGCCTGGTGAAGGCACAGGCCGAGGCCGAGGGACTGGACCAGGTCTTCAAGGCCGCGGGCTTCGAGTGGCGCGAGCCCGGCTGCTCGATGTGCCTGGCGATGAACGCCGACCGGCTGGAGCCGGGCGAGCGTTGCGCCTCCACCAGCAACCGCAATTTCGAAGGCCGGCAAGGGCAGGGCGGCCGCACGCATCTGGTGAGCCCCGCGATGGCCGCGGCGGCTGCGATGCAAGGCCATTTCGTTGACGTTCGCAGGATCAGCTAATGGACAAGTTCACCGTACACAAGGGCCTCGTTGCCCCCATGGATCGCGAGAACGTCGACACGGACGCGATCATTCCCAAGCAGTTCCTCAAGTCGATCAAGCGCGCCGGCTTCGGCCCGAACCTGTTCGATGAATGGCGCTACCTGGACCACGGCGAACCCGGCCAGGACCCGAGCACGCGCAAGCCCAACCCCGATTTCGTGCTGAACCAGCCGCGCTACCAGGGCGCCTCGGTGCTGATCGCGCGGCGCAACTTCGGCTGCGGATCCAGCCGTGAGCACGCGCCGTGGGCGCTGGAGCAATACGGCTTCCGCGCCATCATCGCGCCAAGCTTCGCCGACATCTTCTTCAACAACTGCTTCAAGAACGGCGTGTTGCCGATCCAGTTGCCGGAGTCGCAGGTGGCGCAGCTCTTTGATGAAGTCTTCGCCTTCCCTGGCTACCAGTTGATCGTCGATCTGGAGCGCCAGGTCGTGGTCAAGCCCGACGGCGCGGAGCTGGCCTTCGAGGTGCAGCCCTTCCGCAAGTTCTGCCTGCTCAACGGTTTCGACGACATCGGCCTGACCCTGCGCCACGCCGAAAAGATCAAGGCCTTCGAGGCCGAGCGGATCGCACGCATGCCCTGGCTGGCGCAACGCGTGCTCTGACCACCATGCTGAAGCGCTGGTTCCATCGCGTCGTGCTGCGTCGGCTCTGGCTGACGTACATCGTCATGGGCGCGGCGTTTCTGCTCTTCGGCTGTGGCACGCTCAACCTCATCCACCTGGTCCAGGCTAACCTGGAGCTGGTGAGCACCTATGGCTGGATGGCGCTGATGGACGGCGCCCTGCAGCAGCTGATCGAACTGCTGCTCAGTGGCTACGCCGCGCTGCTGGCCTACATCGTGTTCAAGGCCTGCGAGCACCGCCTCGTGCACTGGCTGGGCGACGAATAAACAGTTAGGACTTTTCATCATGAAGATCGCAATCCTCCCCGGTGACGGCATTGGCACCGAAATCATGGCCGAGGCCGTCAAGATCTTGAACGTGCTCGACCTGACGTTCGAGATGGAAACCGCGCCCGTGGGTGGTGCCGCCTACGAAGCTGCGGGCCATCCGCTTCCCGAGAGCACGCTCGCTCTGGCCAAGGCGGCGGATGCCGTGCTCTTCGGCGCCGTGGGCGATTGGAAGTACGACAAGCTGGAGCGCCGCCTGCGCCCCGAGCAGGCCATCCTCGGCCTGCGCAAGGAGCTGGGCCTGTTCGCCAACCTGCGCCCGGCGATCTGCTATCCGCAGCTGACGCATGCATCGAGCCTCAAGCCCGAACTGGTGGCGGGCCTGGACATCCTCATCATCCGCGAGCTGACGGGTGACATCTACTTTGGCCAGCCGCGGGGCCGCCGCACGGCCGTTGACGGCCACTTCCCCGGCAGCGAGGAAGCCTTCGACACCATGCGCTACTCGCGCCCCGAGATCGAGCGCATCGCCCACGTCGCCTTCCAGGCCGCGCGCCTGCGCAACAAGCGCGTCACGTCGGTGGACAAGGCCAATGTGCTGGAGACCTTCCAGTTCTGGAAGGACGTGGTTACCGAGGTGCACGCGCAATATCCGGACGTCGAGCTCGACCACATGTACGTGGACAACGCGGCCATGCAGCTGGTCAAGGCGCCCAAGAAGTTCGATGTGGTGGTGACGGGCAATATGTTCGGCGACATCCTCAGCGACGAGGCCGCCATGCTGACCGGCTCGATCGGCATGCTTCCCTCGGCCTCGCTGGACAAGAGCAACAAGGGCCTGTACGAACCCAGCCACGGAAGTGCGCCCGACATCGCGGGCAAGGGAATCGCCAATCCTCTGGCTACAATCCTCTCCGCTGCCATGATGCTCAAGTTCTCCCTCCACCAGCCCGAAGCTGCCGCTCGTATCGAAGCGGCCGTCGGCGCTGTGCTGTCCCAGGGTCTGCGCACCGCGGACATCTGGAGCGAGGGCACCCAGAAGGTGAGCACGCGCGAGATGGGCGACGCGGTTGTTGCCGCGATGACCACGACCAAAACCATCAAGAGCTGAAGCTCTCGGATCGTCTCGCCCCCACAACCCCGGCGAAGCGGCCGGGGCAAGCAAGATGGGGTTGAAGTGCAAAGTGAGAATTCAAGATGACGACATTGGTAGGACTGGTGGGCTGGCGCGGCATGGTCGGCTCGGTGCTGATGGACCGCATGGCTGCGGAGCGCGACTTTGATCTGATCGAGCCGCTGTTCTTCAGCACATCGAACGCTGGCGGCGCGGCCCCGGCTTTCGCCAAGAACGAGACGAAGCTGCAGAACGCCTTCGACATCGAGCAGCTCAAGCGCTGCGAGATCATCATCACCGCGCAGGGCGGCGACTACACCAGCGAAGTCTTCCCCAAGCTGCGCGCGGCGGGCTGGAGCGGCCACTGGATCGACGCCGCTTCCACGCTGCGCATGAGCGACGACGCCGTCATCGTGCTGGACCCGGTCAACATGCCGGTCATCAAGAACGCACTCGCGGCCGGCGGCAAGAACTGGGTCGGCGGCAACTGCACCGTTTCCTGCATGCTGATGGGCGTGGGCGCGCTCTACAAGGCCGGCCTCGTGGAGTGGATGAGCACGCAGACCTACCAGGCCGCATCGGGCGGTGGCGCGCAGCACATGCGCGAGTTGCTGACGCAGTACGGCACGCTGAACCGTGAGGTGAGCGACCTGCTGGCCGACCCCAAGAGCGCGATCCTGGAGATCGACCGCAAGGTCATCGCCAAGCAGCGCTCGCTCACGGCCGACGAGACCGCCAACTTCGGCGTGCCGCTCGGTGGCTCGCTGATCCCCTGGATCGACCGCGACCTCGGCGACGGCCAGTCCAAGGAAGAGTGGAAGGGCATGGCCGAGACCAACAAGATTCTCGGAACGGCCGCCGCCATCCCCGTGGACGGCTTCTGCGTGCGCGTGGGCGCCATGCGCTGCCACAGCCAGGCCCTGACCTTCAAGCTCAAGAAGGACGTGCCGCTGGCCGATATCGAAGCCATGATCGCGGCGGACAACGAGTGGGTGAAGGTGGTGCCCAACACGCGCGAAGCCACGATCAAGGATTTGACCCCCGTGGCCGTGACCGGAACCATGACGATCCCCGTGGGTCGTCTGCGCAAGCTGGCCATGGGGCCGGAATACCTGGGTGCCTTCACTATCGGCGACCAGCTCCTGTGGGGTGCGGCCGAGCCGCTGCGCCGCATGCTGCGCATCCTGCTCGACCGCTGATCAGTCCTCTGCGGGCATCGGTAGAACCCCGAATCTGCCGTTGCCCGGGTGCGACATGGGCTTGTTACCGGTGGTGAATGGCGTGACGCATGCCTGCATTTGACCCTTTAGATGAGGGTTGCAGCGTATATGCTTGTCGGTGTTGTGTTTTCTTGGCTCATTGCGCTTTAACCTTTGACCGCCAGGAAGACTGGAATGGGCATTGCGCCGTCGTCTGCAAGGGGCGCGCAGTGAGCCTGATCCTCTGTCGCCAGAGCGTATGAGAACCACATGAGAACAACATGGTAGGCGTGTCGGACGCGCAGAAAACTAGTGTCGTAGCAGGCGGCTGCCCCAGGGTGGTCGCCTTGTCGCTTTGGGGGTCACCTTGAAACAAACATCCCGTGCGCACAAGCGCTTTGAGCTGTCTCGTCTGGGGCAGGTCGCAGCCTCGGTGGCAGCGGCCCTGACGCTCGGCGCTTCCGGTTCTGCCTGGGGCGTGGGCCTGGGCAAGCTGTCAGTCCAGTCTGCCCTCGGTGAAACGCTCAAGGCCGAGATCGAAATCACCAGCCTCAGCCCCGAGGAAGCCGGCACGCTCAAGGTGCGCGTGGCGCCGCCCGAGTCCTACCGTACCAGCGGCGTGGACTACAACCCCATCCTGACCGGCACGCAAGTGCAACTGGTGCAGAACGGCGGCCGCACGGTGCTGCGTGTCAGCAGTGACCGCGCGGTGCAGGAGCCCTTCGTCGATGTGATCCTCGAACTCAGCTGGGCCAGCGGCAAGCTGGTGCGCGAGTACACCCTGCTGTTCGATCCGCCAACGAGCAAGCCCGTGGCCGCACCGCCGGCCGTGGCCACTGCGCCGGTGATCGCACCGGCGGCGCCTGCGCCCGCACCGATAGCGGCGGCGCCCGCTCCTGCTCCGGTGGCTATGGCCCCCGTGCCGACGCAAGTCAGGCCGGCAGCCCCGGCCGCGAGCCGTCCGGCTCCTGCGCCGAAGGCGGCCCCCGAGCCTACCGGCGCCAGCGAATACACCGTCAAGCCCGGCGACTCGCTCTCGCGCATCGCCGGCAAGGTCCAGCCTGCGGGCGTTTCGCTCGACCAGATGCTAGTCGGCCTGTACCGCAGCAACCCGGACGCCTTCATCGATAGCAACATGAATCTGCTCAAGTCGGGCAGCGTGTTGCAGGTGCCGGGCAGTGACCAGCTCAGCAGCGTGTCCCAAGGCGAAGCCCGCCAGGTCATCCAGGCGCAGAGTGCCGATTTCAACGCCTACCGCCAGCGCCTGGCCGGTGCCGCGCCCACGCTCAAGAGCGAGGAGAGCGAACGCCAGTCCAAGGGCAAGGTGCAAGCGGCCGTGGAGGAGAAGAAGCCTTCCGGCGCCCCGGCGCCTGACAAGCTGATGCTGTCCAAGGCTGCCAGCAGCGCGGCCGAGGCCAAGGCCTCCAAGGCGGCGGAGAAGAAGGACGCTGCCTCGCGCGTGGCGGAGCTGAGCCGCAACGTGGACGAGCTCAAGAAGCTCAAGGAAGCGGCCAAGCCGGTGGCTCCTGCCCCGGCCCCGGTGCCTGTTCCCGTCCCCGCTGCGGCGCCCGTGCCGGTCGTGGCTGCAGCGCCAGCCCCGGCCCCGGCACCCGTGATTGCCTCTGCGCCCGCAGTGGCGGTGCCGGCTGTTGCCCAGGCACCGAGCAAGCCGGCCAGCAAGCCCGTGGCGCCGCCGCCCGCCGTGCAGCAGCGCCCCGAGCCCGGCATCGTCGACATGCTGCTGGAGAACCCGACCCTGCTCGGCATCGGCGTGGCCGTGCTGGCCCTGCTGGGCTTTGGCGGCTACCGCCTGCGCAACCGTGCCAGCAGCAAGGCCGACACCGGCTTCCATGAAAGCCGCCTGGCGCCCGATTCCTTCTTCGGCCAGACCGGCGGCCAGCGCGTCGACACGCGCGATGCCACGTCGGCCTCCTCGATGAGCTACTCGCTGAGCCAGCTCGACGCCATCGGCGACGTGGACCCGGTGGCCGAAGCCGACGTCTACCTGGCTTATGGCCGCGACCTGCAGGCCGAGGAAATCCTCAAGGAAGCGCTGCGTGCCAACCCCGAGCGCCTGGCCATCCGGCTCAAGCTGCTGGAGGTCTACGCCAAGCGCCGCGACACGCGCGGCTTCGAGCAACTGGCCGTGCAGCTGTACGCTGAAACCGGCGGCCTGGGCGAGGACTGGCTCAAGGCCCAGGAACTCGGCCGCCAGATCGACGCCGAGAACCCGCTCTACCAGCCCGGCGGCGCGCCTGCTCAGCCTGAAGAAGGCCCGAGCATGCATCCCGAGCCTATGAACGCCAGCACCTTGCCGGCCACCATCCTGTCCGGAGGCCAGGCCACCGAGCCCATGCCCCTGCAGCCGATGAGCGATCCCGGCGGTCCGGTGAGTGGTTTTGACCTTGACCTTGATCTTGACAGCCCGCCGGCACCGCCGCCAGTCTCGCCCAACGCGATGGCCGCCACGCAGGCCATGGCGCCTTCTTTCGAGCAGGCGCCGATGAAGATGGACTTCGACCTGTCCAAGCCGCCTGAAGACCTTGGCGCCGACCTGAAGTTCGACCTGGATGATCTCGGCGCCCCGGCACCAGCCGCGCCGCCCGAGCCCGGCGGCGGTCTGGACTTTGATCTGTCCTCGGTCAGCCTGGACCTGCCCAAGACCACGCCGCCCGCGCCGGTGCTGGGCAGCATGGACGATCCGACGCTGGACATCGAAGCGCTGGACGACGAAGGCGACCCGCTGCAACGCCAGCTGGAACTGGCCGACGAGTTCCGTCAGATCGGCGATGTGGAAGGCGCCCGCGAGGTGCTGCAAGAAGTCGTGGCCAAGGCCAGCGGCGAGCTGCAGGCCAAGGCGAAAGCCATGCTTGAATCGCTGAACTAACCCTCTCGCTGATAATCGGAACGCCCGGCCTGACCGGGCGTTTCTCATTGGAGTGTTCAGTACATGCGCGTTGCGCTCGGCGTTTCCTACCGCGGCCAGGCCTACAACGGCTGGCAAAGCCAGCCTGATCGGCGCACCGTGCAGGATGTGCTGGAGAAGGCATTGTCCGAGTTTGCTGCCGCGCCGATCCGTACCATTTGCGCCGGCCGCACTGACACCGGCGTGCATGGCCTGAACCAGGTCGTGCACTTCGATTCGCCGGTGGAGCGCGAGCCTTTCTCCTGGGTGCGCGGCACCAACCGCTACCTGCCGCCCGATGTCGCCGTGCAATGGTGCGCCTTTCCGGGCGAAGACTTCCACGCCCGCAATGCCGCTCGGGGACGGCGTTATGCCTATCTGCTGCTGGAGTCGTCCGTGCGCCCCGCCATCGAGGCCGGCGCAGTGGGCTGGATCTTCCGCCCGCTCGATGGCGACGCCATGCGCGCCGCCGCGGCGCACCTGATCGGCGAGCATGATTTCTCGTCCTTCCGATCCAGCGAATGCCAGGCGGCTTCGCCGGTCAAGACCATGCGCCGCATTGAGATCAGCAAGCGCGGCGCCTACTGGCGCTTCGAGTTCGACGCCTCCGCCTTTTTGCACCACATGATCCGCAACCTGATGGGATGCCTGATCGCCGTGGGCACGGGGAACCGGAAGGCCGATTGGCTGCTCGAGGTGCTGGCTGCGAAGAACCGCGATGCCGCCGCGCCAACCTTCTCGCCGGACGGGCTTTACTTCATGGGCCCGTACTACGATGCCGAATTGAACTTGCCCGAGCACACCGCTGCAATGGATTGGTTGCCATGAGCCGTACCCGCATCAAGATTTGTGGTCTGACCCGCGAGGTCGACGTGGACGCCGCCGTCGCGGCCGGCACCGACGCCGTGGGCTTCGTCTTCTACGACAAGAGCCCGCGCTTTGTTTCGCCCGAACGCGCCGCCGAACTGGCCCAGCGCCTGCCGCCTTTCGTCACACCGGTGGGCTTGTTCGTCAACGCCTCGGCCGACACCATCGGCCGTGCGCTGCAGGCCGTCCCAAACATGCTCTTGCAGTTCCATGGCGACGAGCGCCCGGCGGCCTGCAACTGGTTCGGTCGGCCCTACATCCGCGCCGCGCGCATGGAGCCGGGTTTCGATTTGCTAGACTTCGCCCATCAGTTTTCTCAGGCCCAAGCCATTCTTCTTGACGCTCATGTCGAGGGGTATGGCGGCGGTGGAAAGGTCTTCGATTGGTCACTCATTCCGCGAAACGTGCCCCTTCCAGTCGTTTTGTCTGGTGGGTTGCATGCCGGAAATGTGACGACTGGCGTGCGTCAGCTGCGGCCCTGGGCCGTTGACGTAAGTTCTGGCGTCGAGTCCGCAAAGGGCATCAAGGACGCCAGCATGATCCAGCAGTTCTGCGACGCCGTGCGCGCCGCGGACGATTGAGAAGACACCATCATCATGGAAACCTATCAGCAGCCCGATGCTAAAGGGCATTTCGGCATTTACGGCGGCCGCTTCGTGGCCGAGACCCTGGTTCACGCGCTCGACGAGCTCGAAGCGGCGTACGCGCATTACAGCCAGGACGCGGAGTTCAAGCGCGAGTTCGCGCATGAGCTGGCGCACTTTGTGGGCCGGCCCAGTCCGATCTACCACGCAGACCGCTTGAGCAGGGAGTTAGGCGGCGCGCAGATCTACCTGAAGCGCGAGGACCTGAACCACACCGGCGCGCACAAGGTCAACAACACCATCGGCCAGGCCTTGCTTGCCAAGCGCATGGGCAAGAAGCGCGTGATCGCCGAGACCGGCGCCGGCCAGCATGGCGTGGCCACGGCCACCATCTGCGCGCGCTACGGCATGGAATGCGTGGTCTACATGGGCAGCGAGGACGTCAAGCGCCAAAGCCCGAACGTCTACCGCATGAACCTGCTCGGCGCCCGCGTGGTGCCGGTCGAAAGCGGCAGCAAGACGCTGAAGGACGCGCTCAACGAGGCGATGCGCGACTGGGTCACCAACATCGAGTCGACCTTCTACATCATCGGCACCGTGGCCGGCCCCGCGCCGTATCCAAAGATGGTGCGCGACTTCCAGCGCGTCATCGGCGACGAATGCCTCGTGCAGATGCCGCCGCTGGCCGGCCGCCAGCCCGACGCGGTGATCGCCTGCGTCGGCGGCGGCTCCAACGCCATCGGCATCTTCTACCCGTACATCGAGCACAAGGATGTGCGCCTGATCGGCGTCGAGGCGGCAGGGCAGGGGATTGAATCGGGCAAGCATGCGGCCACGCTGTCGGCCGGCAGCCCGGGAGTGCTGCACGGCAACCGCACCTACCTGCTGCAGGACGCGAACGGCCAGATCATCGAGACACACTCGATCTCGGCCGGCCTGGACTACCCCGGCGTCGGCCCCGAGCACGCCTACCTGAAGGACATCGGCCGCGCCGAATATGTGGGCGTGACGGATACGGAGGCGCTGGAGGCCTTCCATCGCCTGTGCCGCACCGAAGGCATCATCCCGGCGCTGGAATCGAGCCATGCCGTGGCCCATGCGATGAAGATCGCGCCGACCATGGGCAAGGATCAGATCCTGCTCGTTAACCTCTCGGGCCGTGGCGACAAGGACATCGGCACGGTGGCCGATCTCTCGGGTGGCAAGGTCTATGACCAGCCTTCGCAAGCCGGACACAAGGTGAAGCAATGAGTCGCATCGCCAACACCTTTGCCGCGCTGAAGTCGCAAGGCCGCAAGGCACTGATCCCTTTCGTTACCGCAGGCGATCCTTACCCCGAGGCTACGGTCGAGCTGATGCTCGCCATGGCCGGGGCCGGTGCCGACGTGATCGAACTGGGCGTGCCTTTTTCCGATCCCATGGCCGATGGCCCGGTGATCCAGCGTGCCGGCGAGCGGGCCTTGAAGCACGGCATCGGCCTGCCGCAGGTGCTCGATTTCGTCCGTGCTTTCCGCTTGAAGAACACGACCACGCCTGTTGTCTTGATGGGGTACGCCAATCCCATCGAGCGCTACGGTGATCAGCGCTTCGTGACGGACGCTAAGGCCGCCGGCGTCGACGGCGTGCTGGTGGTGGACTATCCGCCCGAGGAGTGCGAGGCCTTTGCCACCGCCATGCGCGGAGCGGGCCTTGATCCGATCTTCCTGCTGGCTCCCACCTCCACGGACGCGCGCATGGCCCAGATCGGCAAGCTCGCCAGCGGTTATGTCTACTACGTCTCGCTCAAGGGCGTGACCGGTGCCGGCCACCTGGACACGGGCGCCGTGGCCGCTGCCGTGCCGCGCATCCGCGCGCATGTGAGCGTGCCCGTGGGCGTGGGTTTTGGCATCCGTGACGGGGCAACGGCCCGGGCCGTGGCTGACGTTTCGGACGCGGTGGTGATCGGTTCCAAGCTGGTTGAACTGCTGGAAACCCAGTCAAGGGATAATGTCGCTTCCGCCGGTGCCGCCTTCATCCACGAGATCAGGCAGGCGCTTGACGCTTGAACAAAACGTTAGAGGAGTCTGCAATGAGTTGGCTTGAAAAGCTTTTGCCGCCCAAAATGCAGCAGCAGGAACCGGGCGAACGCCGCACGGTGCCTGAAGGCTTGTGGATCAAATGCCCGTCCTGCGAGACGGTGCTCTACAAGACCGACCTGGAGAGCAATGCCAATGTCTGCCCCAAGTGCAGCCATCACCACCGCATCGGCTCGCGCGCCCGCCTGGACCATTTCCTGGACGGCGAAGGCCGTTACGAGATCGGCCAGGAAGTGCTGCCGGTTGACGCGCTGAAGTTCAAGGACAGCAAGAAGTACCCCGACCGCCTCAAGGAAGCGCTGGAATCCACCGGCGAGACCGATGCCCTGGTGGTGCAGGGCGGCGCCGTGATGAGCGTGCCCGTGGTCGTGGCCTGCTTCGAGTTCGACTTCATGGGTGGCTCGATGGGATCGGTCGTGGGCGAGCGCTTTGTGCGCGGTGTCGAGACCGCCATCGAGCAGAAGGTGCCCTTCATCTGCTTCACCGCCACCGGCGGCGCGCGGATGCAGGAAGGTCTGCTTTCGCTGATGCAGATGGCCAAGACCAATGCCGCGCTGACGCACCTGGCCAAAGCCAGGCTGCCCTACATCAGCGTGCTGACCGACCCGACCATGGGTGGCGTCTCGGCCAGCTTCGCCTTCGTGGGCGACATCGTGATCGCCGAGCCCAAGGCTCTGATCGGCTTTGCCGGCCCGCGCGTGATCGAGAACACCGTGCGCGAGAAGCTGCCCCCGGGCTTCCAGCGCGCCGAGTTCCTGCTCGAGAAGGGCGCCGTGGACATGATCGTGGACCGACGCCAACTGCGCGAAACCATCGCGCGCCAGCTGGCCATGCTGCAGCGCCAGTCCTCCGACGCGGTGGCCTGATTTCGCCAACTTCTATTTCAGCGGCCAGGCCTTGACGGGTCTGGCCGTCGTTGTTTATGAACCTCGACGATTGGCTCGCCCACTGCGAGCGCCTGCACCCCAAGGAAATCGACATGACCCTGGCGCGCGTGCAGCTGATGCGCGAACGCCTGGGCCTGAACTTCGATGCACCCGTGGTGATGGTGGCCGGCACCAATGGCAAGGGCTCGACCTGTGCCATGCTGGAGTCCATCGCCCTGCGCGCCGGTTACCGCGTGGGCCTGTACATCAAGCCGCATCTGGTGCATTTCCAGGAGCGCTGCCGCGTCGGCGGCGAGCCGGTGGCGGCGGATTCGCTGCTGGAGCACTTCGCGGCGATCGAAGCCGCGCGCGGCGAAGTGGCGCTGACCTATTTCGAGTTCACGACGCTGGCGATCATGCGCCGCCTGGCAGCCGAGCCGCTGGACCTGGTGATCCTCGAAGTGGGCCTGGGCGGCCGGCTCGACGCTGTCAATTGCATGGACGCCGATTGCGCCGTCATCACCAGCATCGACCTCGACCACACGGAATACCTCGGCCCGGATCGCGAGTCCGTCGGCCGCGAGAAGGCGCACATCATGCGGGCCGGCCGGCCCGTGGTCTGCAGCGACCCGGTGCCGCCGGCTTCGATTGCGGCCTATGCCGAGCAAATCGGTGCGGACCTGCGCCAGCTCGGCAAGGACTTCACCTACGGCGGTGACCGCCAGCAATGGCAATGGTCGGGCCGCGAGAAGCGCTTCTCGGGCCTGGCCTATCCCGCGCTGCGCGGCGTGAACCAGTTGCTCAACGCGGCCGGCGTGCTGGCCGTGTTCGAGGCGCTTTATGACCGGCTTCCGATCAGCGCGCAGGCCGTGCGCACGGGCTTGGCCATGGTCGAGTTGCCGGGCCGCTTCCAGGTGGTGGCGGGTCAGCCGGCCCTGGTGCTGGATGTGGCGCACAACCCGCATGCCGTGGCCGCACTGGCGCAGAACCTCGACCAGATGGGCTTCTTCCCGCGCACCCGTGCCGTGTTCGGCGCGATGGCGGACAAGGACCTGGCGCAGATCTTCGGCAAGATCGCGCACCTGATCGACCACTGGCATTTCTGCGACCTGGAGATCCCGCGTGCCGCCAAGGCTGCGGCGCTCTCGGCGCAGTTCCAGGCGCTGCGCTCGGCGGCGGCGTTCCAGACGCCGCCCGGAGTGACGGTTAGCGAGCACGCGAGCCCGCTTGCAGCGCTGTCCGCAGCGGCTGATGCGGCCGACCCCGCTGATAGAATTCTGGTCTTCGGCTCCTTCTTCACGGTGGGTGGCGTTCTGAAGAACGGGGTGCCTCGCCTGGCACCCAAATCACCTGCCAGCTGACCCCAAATCCATGGGATTCAAATCCTTCTTCAAGCGTGGCGAGACGCCGGCTGCGGCCAAGCCTGTCAACGATTCTGGCGACGGGGTGCAGATGCTGCGGGTGCGTGCCCGCCGCCGCCTGATCGGTGCTGCCGTGCTGGTGGCCATCGGCGTGGTCGGCTTCCCGCTGGTGTTCGAGACCCAGCCGCGCCCGATCCCCGTCGATCTGCCGATCAACATCCCGCGCAAAGAAACCGCCGTGCCCCTGGTGGTGCCTGCCGCTGTTGCATCAGCGCCTGTCGTGGTGGCCGAGCAGCCGGTCGAGCAGCCGGCTCCAACGCCCGCGCCTGTCGTCAAGGCTGAAGACAAGCCGCCGGTGGTGGCCGAGGCCAAGCCGGCGGACTTGCCGGTGGAGAAGCCTGCCGACAAGCCCGCGAGCAAGCCGGTCGCTGAAAAGCCGGCCGCCGAAAAGCCACCCGTCAAGCCCGTGGACAAGCCTGTCGCCAGGGCTGACGAAAGTGCACATGTGCAGGCCCTGCTCGAGGGCAAAGCCGACAGCAAGGCCGCCGCAGGCAAGGGCCGTTTCGTCGTCCAGGTGGGCGCCTTTGCTGAAGACTCTGCCGCGCGCGAGGCCCGCATGAAGGCCGAACACGCCGGGCTCAAGACGTACTTGCAAGCCGTGGACACGTCGGCGGGCAAGCGCATCCGCGTGCGCGTGGGCCCGTTCGCCGACCGCGGCGAGGCCGACAAGGCCGCCGCCAAGCTCAAGGGCTTGGGCCTCACTACCGCGGTGTTAACGCTTTAACTCAGCGCCATGGAGTTCGCCTGGGTCGATCTGCTCCTTGCCATCATGCTGCTGGCCTCGCTGCTGGTGGGCCTGTGGCGCGGGCTGGTCTTCGAGGTGCTGTCGCTCGTCGGCTGGGTGGTGGCCTATCTCGCCTGTCCCTATGTGGCCCCGCTCTTCGAGCGCCTGCTGCCCGAGAGCAAGATGGGGCCGGCGACGCTGCATATTGCAAGTCTGGTGATCGCCTTCATATTGATCCTGGTGATCTGGGGTCTGGGCGCCAAGCTGATCCGCGCCTTGATCCACGCCACGCCGCTGTCGATTGTCGATCGGGCGCTGGGTGCAGGTTTTGGCGCACTGCGCGGCGTGCTGGTCTGCATGCTGCTGGTTTTGATCGTTAGCATGACGCCTGCGGTGGCTTCCCCGACCTGGCAGGCGTCCAAGGTGGCGCCCTGGCTCGAAGCGCTCATGCATGACATGCGCCTGGTGCTCCCGGACGACATGGGCAAACTGATTCCCGCGTGATTCACAAGATCGCGCGCTTGCAAATTTCCTGAAGGACTCCCGTCATGTGCGGCATCGTCGGCGTGATTGCCAAGACCCCCGTCAACCAGCTGATCTACGACGCGCTGCTGCTTCTGCAGCACCGCGGCCAGGACGCGGCGGGCATCGTCACCATGCAGGGCCACAAGTGCTTCATGCACAAGGCGCGCGGTATGGTGCGCGACGTGTTCCGCACCCGCAATATGCGCGCGCTGCCGGGCAATGTGGGCCTGGGCCAGGTGCGCTACCCGACCGCGGGCAACGCCTACAGCGAAGAAGAGGCTCAGCCCTTCTACGTCAACGCGCCCTTCGGCCTGGTGCTGGTGCACAACGGCAACCTGACCAACGCCCATGTGCTGCGCGACGAGCTGGCCGAGCTGGATCGCCGCCACATCAACACCGAGAGCGACACCGAAGTGCTGATCAATGTGTTCGCGCATGAGCTGGAAGCTGCCGCGCGTGGACGGCCCGTCACGCCGGAAGAGGTCTTCAAGGCCGTGCGTGCCACGCAGGCGCGCATCAAGGGCTCGTATGCGGTGATCGCGCTGATCGCCGGCCACGGCTTGCTGGCCTTCCGCGACCCGTTCGGTATCCGCCCGCTGTGCTTTGGTGTCTCGCCCGAGGGCGGCACAATGGTGGCCAGCGAGAGCGTCACGCTCGAAGGCACGGGCCACAAGCTAGTGCGCGACGTGGCGCCGGGCGAGGCCCTGTTCATCGACACCAACGGCACGCTGCACACGCAGCAATGCAACGATTCGCCGGTGCTGAATCCCTGCATGTTCGAGTTCGTCTACCTCGCGCGGCCGGACTCGGTGATGGACGGCATCTCGGTCTACCAGGCGCGCCTGAACATGGGCGAGACACTGGCGCAGCGCCTGATCTCGACCATGCCGCCCAACGAGATCGACGTGGTGATTCCGATCCCCGAATCGAGCCGCCCCTCGGCCATGCAGCTGGCACACAAGATCGGCAAGCCTTACCGCGAGGGCTTCGTCAAGAACCGCTACGTGGGCCGCACCTTCATCATGCCGGGGCAGGGCGCGCGCAAGAAGTCGGTGCGCCAGAAGCTCAACGCCATCGGCATGGAGTTCAAGGACCGCAATGTGCTGCTGGTGGACGATTCCATCGTGCGCGGCACCACCTCGAAAGAGATCGTGCAGATGGCCCGCGAGGCCGGCGCGCGCAAGGTCTACCTGGCCTCGGCCGCGCCGCCGGTGCGCTTTCCCAATGTCTATGGCATCGACATGCCGACCAAGGAAGAGCTGATCGCCCATGGCCGCACTATCGAGGAGATCCGCGAGTACATCGGCGCTGATGCGCTGATCTACCAGGACGTGGATGCGATGAAGCGCGTGGTGGCAGCCCTGCGCCCCGGCCTGGCTGGCTTCGAGGCTTCCTGCTTCGACGGCCACTACATTACCGGCGATGTGTCGGCCGATGACTTTGCGACGCTGCGCGAGCAGCGGGCCTCGCAAGGCGAAGAGGATGACGATCCGGCCCGCAGCCGCCTCGCTCTCCAAAGCCGTACCGAACCCTGAGCAGTTGAAGATTTGAGACCATGATCCGCACCCGCATTGCCCCATCCCCCACTGGCTTCCTGCACCTGGGCACGGCCCGCACGGCGCTGTATTCCTGGGCTTACGCGCGCCACTACGGCGGCCAGTTCGTGCTGCGCATCGAGGACACCGACGTGGCCCGTTCCACGCAGGATTCGGTCGAGCAGATCATTGCCTCTATGAAATGGCTGGGCCTCGATTACGACGAAGGCCCGATCTACCAGATGCAGCGCCTGGAGCGCTACCAAGAGGTGATCGACCAGATGATTGCGGCGGGCACGGCCTACCGCTGCTACACCACGCCCGAAGAACTCGACGCGATGAAGGCCGCGCAGGAAGCGCGCGGCGAAAAGCGCCGCTACGACGGCACCTGGCGCCCCGAGGCGGGCAAGACGCTGCCGTCGGTGCCTGCGGATGTGAAGCCCGTGGTGCGCTTCAAGAATCCCATCGACGGCGAGGTCACCTGGGACGACGTGGTGAAGGGCCCGATCACCGTGGGCAACCGCGAGATCGACGACCTGATCATCCAGCGCGCCGATGGCGTGCCCACCTACAACTTCGCCGTGGTGGTGGATGACTGGGACATGAAGATCAGCCATGTCTTCCGCGGGGACGAGCACGTCAACAACACGCCCTGGCAGATCAATATGTACGTGGCCCTGGGCGCGCCGCTGCCCAAGTTCGGCCACATGCCCATCATCTTGGGCGACGATGGCTTGAAGCTCTCCAAGCGCCGTGGCGCCGTCAGCGTGACGGCCTATGAGGACGACGGCTATCTGCCCGAGGCGATGCTGAACTACCTCGCGCGCCTGGGCTGGAGCCATGGCGACGACGAGCTGTTCTCGCGCGAGCAGTTGGTCTCGTGGTTCGACGGCAGCCATCTCAACAAGAGCCCGGCGCAATGGGACCCGGCCAAGCTGGAGTGGGTCAATGGCCAGTACATCAAGCAGGCCGACGACGGCCGCCTGGCTGAACTGGTCGCGGTGCAGCTGGCCAAACGCGGCATTCAAGCTGACAAGGCGCGCTTGCCGGCGATGTGCGCGCTCTACAAGGACCGCTGCGCCACCACCGTGGTGCTGGCCGATTGGCTGGCGATGTACTTCGCGCCAGTCGCGCCGAACGCCGAGGAGCGTGCCCAGCATGTGACCGAGGCGATCAAGCCTGCGCTCGCCACGCTGGCCGAGAAGCTCGCGGGCGTCGAATGGAACAAGGCCGCGATTGCTGCTGCGATCAAGGAGACGCTCACGGCGCACAGCATCAAGATGCCGCAACTGGCCCTGCCGGTGCGCGTGCTGGTGTGCGGCCGCGCGCAGACGCCATCGGTGGATGCCGTGCTCGAACTCTTCAGCAAAGAAACTGTCATCGAACGCTTGCGGACTGCTTGAAAAACTGTCTATAATCGCGGTCTTCGCTTGAACAGCGTGCCCCAGAGTTACAAGATTTTGGGGGTATAGCTCAGCTGGGAGAGCGCTTGCATGGCATGCAAGAGGTCAGCGGTTCGATCCCGCTTACCTCCACCAAAACTGCTTCGGCAGTTCAAGAGTGGCGCGCTGTTCGCGAAATAAAATTTGAGTTTTGTGTAACGCCTAAAAACGTTGCCTCCTTCGTCTAGAGGCCTAGGACACCACCCTTTCACGGTGGCTACAGGGGTTCGAATCCCCTAGGAGGTACCAGATTCGAATATGCAGGATTTTTATTCTGTATAATCGATGCCACTGCGGAGTGGTAGTTCAGTTGGTTAGAATACCGGCCTGTCACGCCGGGGGTCGCGGGTTCGAGCCCCGTCCACTCCGCCAAGGTTTTGGATATTGATTCGTCAATATCAAAAACGGCCAAGAGATTGGCCGTTTTTATTTGTAGTACGGTTTTGCAGTATTGTTCTTTGCCTGAACAGCGCGGCCCCAGACACCTGGGGGTATAGCTCAGCTGGGAGAGCGCTTGCATGGCATGCAAGAGGTCAGCGGTTCGATCCCGCTTACCTCCACCAGGAATATCCCCGGATATCCATGGTTGGCGCGTGGTTCAGGTATCGAGAGAATATTGCCTCCTTCGTCTAGAGGCCTAGGACACCACCCTTTCACGGTGGCTACAGGGGTTCGAATCCCCTAGGAGGTACCAAATTCGGTATACGGCGCGATCTGTATGCTGGAGCCACTGCGGAGTGGTAGTTCAGTTGGTTAGAATACCGGCCTGTCACGCCGGGGGTCGCGGGTTCGAGCCCCGTCCACTCCGCCAAAATTTGAAAGCCCTGCGAGTATCAGCTCGCGGGGCTTTTTCTTTGTGCGCTCAGCTTGAGCGCACTCTTGCGGGTGCAAGTCCCGCTGTAAGTTGATCGCGACGAGCGAAGTGAAGCGCAACTGCATGAGGGCGACCATGTAAGTGTGGGCAGGAAGCGCGGAGCGAAGCTGCGAGCCGATGGACAAGAGTCGGATAGAAGGCACTGCCGAGCAGGGCGAGTGGGCAACCCTGCAAACACAGCCCGGATGTAAGGCTGCAAGCCATTCAAACCGTCACGACGCAGAACGCTTGCTCTTCTTGGGCGGACCATGTAGGTGGCGTGGCAGGGGAGCCATCCTAAGATGGAGGCCCCCGGCGCCGATTCTCGGCGATGGAATAAATGCAGGCCGGCAGCGGTCATACCGGGCAAGGACTCCTCCTTGCTCCCAGCCGACGCCATGAAGCTTTGCATGCTCTTCCTCACGGCAGCCTTTGCTGCTTCTGCCCATGCGGGTGACGCCGAAGCCGGCCGTCAGCTCTACCAGGCCCGCTGCACGGCATGCCACTCGCTCGACTACAACGGCGTCGGCCCCGCACACCGCGGCGTCTTCGGCCGGCGCATCGCCAGTGCGCCGGGCTTTTCTTATTCGGCCGCACTGAAGTCGCACGCGCAGAACTGGACCGAGGCCACGCTGGACCAATGGCTGGCCGATCCCGAGAAGTTCGCTCCGGGCCAGCGCATGGGCATCAGCGTGCCCGACGCCCACGAGCGCGCCGACCTGATCGCCTACCTGCGCCTGATCAGCAAACCGGCGGATGGAATAAATCCAGGCGCCCAACGGTAAGACATGGAGACGACATCAACAGGAGACCGTCACCATGCAACGTCGTGCTCTGCTTGCGCTCACCGCCTTGGGCGGCGGCGCCGTCTTCGCTTCAGGCCTGGCCGGCTGTGCCAGCCGCGCCAAGGACGAAGACTTCTACTTTGTGCAACTCTCGGACAGCCACTGGGGCTTCCAGGGCCCGCCGAATCCCGAGGCCGCGAATACGCTGAAGAAGGCCGTCGCGGCGGTCAATGCGCTCGAAGTGCCGCCAGAGTTCATCGTCTTCACCGGCGACCTGACCCATACCACCGACGACCCGGTGGAGCGCCGTCGCCGCCTGGCCGAGTTCAAGTCCATCGTGGCCGAGCTCAGGGTCAAGAACATCCATTTCCTGCCCGGCGAACATGACGCTTCGCTGGACCGCGGCGCTGCGTACAAGGAGTTCTTCGGCGAAACGCACTACACCTTCGACCACAAGGGCGTGCACTTCATCGCGCTGGACAACGTGTCCGACCCCGGCGCCAAGATCGGCGAGGAGCAGCTGGCCTGGCTGAAGGCGGACCTGGCGACGCGCGACCGCAACGCGCCCATCGTCGTGCTCACGCACCGGCCGCTGTTCGACCTCGTGCCCAAATGGGACTGGGCCACGCGCGATGGCGCGCAGGCGATCGAGTTGCTGATGCCCTTTGCCAACGTCACCGTCTTTTATGGCCACATCCACCAGGAGAACCACCGGATGACGGGCCATATCGCCCACCACTCGGCCAAATCGCTGATCTTTGCGCTGCCGGCGCCGGGCTCGCAGCCCAACCGCACGCCGCTGCCCTGGGATCCGGCCGCGCCGTTCGCGGGCCTGGGCTTTCGCGAGATCGAATCCAAGCAGGCCGGCAAAGAATTCGGCCTGACCGAACTGCCGGTGACGCGCGTATGAAAGGGATCGAGACACGTCGCCAAGTGCTGCGCGCGCTCGCAGCCGGCGCCGGCGCGCTGGCCTTGCATCGTGTACTGGCCCAGCCGGCGCCGCGCGTGCTGACGATCACCGCGCGCCGCTTCCAGTACGAGCCCAATGAAATTCCGCTGAAAGTGGGCGAAGCGGTCGTGGTCGAGATACGCTCCGTCGACTTCATCCACGGCATGAACCTGCCCGACCTCGGCCGCCGCTACGACCTCGTGCCGGGCCAGGTGGCGCGGCTGGAGCTGTGCCCCAAGGAGCCCGGTGTGATCGACTTCGTCTGCGACAACTTCTGCGGTGACGGCCACGAGGAAATGCATGGCCGTTTCGTGGTGAGCTAACGGAACATTTGATTGGACCCGCTGCAAGACTTCGAGAGCCGCGTGCTGCCGCATCTGGATGCGGCCTACAACCTCGCGCGCTGGCTCCTGCGCAGCGCGCAGGAGGCCGAGGACGCAGTGCAGGAATCGAGCCTGCGCGCGCTGCGCTATGCGGGCACTTTGCGCGGCGAGGATGCGCGGCCCTGGCTGCTCGGCATCGTGCGCAACACCTGCTTCAACATGCTGGAGCGGCAGCGCCGGCAGGCCGAGATGCTGGAGTTCGACAGCGCGGAGTTCGAGCTGGCTCGCGCGGCAACTGAGGCAGAGCCGACGCAACAGGTACAGCAGCGCCGCTTGAGGGTGCAGATCGACGCGGCGATCCGCGCGCTCTCGCCGGCCTTGCGCGAGGTGATCGTCTTGCGTGAACTGGAAGGACTGGCCTATGAAGAAATTGCCCGCGTCGCGGGCCTGCCGATCGGCACGGTGATGTCGCGGCTCTCGCGGGCGCGGGCCTTGCTGCGCACGGCCTTGTCCACGGTCAGCCAGGGTGAATGAAAAAATGAAGCTCGACGACGACGAAGAACTCAGCTCGCTGTTGCGCGAGCAGGCCAGCCGCCACGCCGCGCCTGACAGCCTGCGCGCCGGCCTGCGGGCGCAGGCGGCGCTGGCCCGTGCCGGTTCGCCGGCGGTGGCACCCAGCCCGCCGCCGGCCCAGCGATTGCCGCGTTTCGGCTGGCGCGGCCTGTCGGCCAGCTTTGCACTCGGCATCGCCTGCACGCTGGTGATGGCGCCGCTGATCCGCGAAGCCGTCGAGCGTGCGCCCATCGAGGCTGAGCTGGTGTCCGAGCACACGCGGGCTCTGCAGCGCGGCACGCTCACGGCCGTGGTCTCGACCGACCGGCACACCGTCAAACCCTGGTTCCAGGGCCGGCTCGACTTCGCACCGCCCGTGTTCGACCTGGCGGCGGAGGGCTTCCCGCTGCAGGGCGGACGCGTCGAGGAACTGCGCGGCGAGCGCGTGGCCGTGCTTGTCTACATGCGCAACAAGCATGTGGTCGAGCTCTACGTCCGGCCGAGCAGCCGGCAGCGTGTGCCAACGCCGGCCGTGCAGAAGGGCTTCAACCTCTTGCACTGGGCTGACGGCTCGATGGAGTATTGGGCCGTCTCCGACGTGGAGCGCGGCGAACTGCTGCGCATGGCGCAGGGCTGGCAGGCTCGCTTGCTCAGCGTGGCCGGCGGCGCGTGAGCGCCATTGCGCCCAAGCCCAGGCCCAGCAAGGCCAGGCTACCCGGCTCGGGCACGCTGCTGACGATGCTGGCGGAACTCAGCAGGTTGTCGCGGCTGCTGCTGTCGTCCACACTCACCAGGCCCGAGATGAAGTTGGTCGAATTGCCGGTGCTGACGAGATCGCCAGGCTGCCAGTTCGACAGATAGCCGGACTGGCCGCTGTAGCTGAACACGCTGGCGCTGGAGGTGCCGAAATTGTAGAAGCCGTCCAGAGAGAGTTGCGGCGCGCTGGCACTGGCGAGTTCGCCCAGGGCGGTATCGAACAGGTTCAGGTTGAAGCGCACATTGCCGGTGAAGGGGTGGCTCGGATCGGCCAGCCAGGTGGCGGTCCAGACGCCGCTGCCGCCGTCGAAGCTCAGGCTCACGGAGGCGACGTCCCCCACGCTCGAAGCATCGCCGCTGGGATCGCTCCACTGCAGGCTCATCGCCGGGCCCGCGTTGGCGGCTTGCATGCACAACGCCAGGGTGGCGGCGCAAAATGAGATGCTTGACTTCATGCGAATACTCCCGACTTCAGGCCCCCAGTCTAGAGCGCCGGATGCGCTTGAATGCGGCGTTCGACCGGCGGTCGATCTCCGGGGCCGGACGGCGCGGTCCAGCCGTCCAGCCGTCCAGCCGTCCAGCCGTCCAGCCGTCCAGCCGTCCAGCCGTCCAGCCGTCCAGCCGTCCAGCCGTCCAGCCGTCCACTGACGTTGATGACAACAACTTGAGCGCGTACTTGACATCGCCGCAAGCCTTGTGAAAGACGTCCTAAGGCGGGAAAGCTGCTCAAGCCCGGTGGGGGCATGCCCGGGTTTGAAGAAATTTACCGAGCAGCCCTAAAGTCTGGCCAGGGACAGCCGAAATGCTCGATACGACCTGCCCGGCTGGGGTGAGGTGCCATGATCAACCGAGGAGAATGGGCACCTGCGCCAGCCAACGCACCAGGAGGCTGCCATGATCAACGCTGTAACCAACGCAAGCGCCGCCGCTAGCCCGGCTGGCGCAGCCGCGCGCCCCGCAGGGCAAGAGCCGGCCGTGCGTGTTGCAGCCCCGAGCCCGGCCCCGCATGTGGCGCCTGCAGCCAGCCCTGAATCCACGGTCGTGACGATTTCGGCACAGGCCGCGCGTTCCGCGCAATTGGCGCAGGTGGCCCAGTCGACCCAGGCCACTGCCCATCAGGAAGCAGGGGACCCGAGCAAGGCCGCGGCTCCGCAGGCTCAGGCGGCGCAGAGTGCCGCGAGCGGCAGCCGTGTCGCCGCCAACCCGAAGTCCGCGCCGGCGCTGCACATTCACGCCACCTATATCTCGCCCGCGCCGGCGCCGCTGAGCCTGGACCCGATTCCCTCGCAGCACGTGCCCGCAATCGCGTTCTCGCCGGCCGATGCGAACCAGGATGGACATGTCTCGGCGTCCGAGCAGGAGGCTTACAACTTCCACCACGCACCTTCGCTGGCCGCTCAGCCCGGTGAAGCCGAAGCCGATCTCAGCGCCTACACGTCCATCGCTGGAAGTTGATCTGCCCCCGGGGGATACCCTCGAATTTGCTGCCAACACGGCAAATTTGCGGCAAGCCGGACGAAAGTCATATTGTCCCGCCCGGGGTGATCGACTAGCCTTGCCGTCCCGCGGGTCACGAGCCCGTCTCACAAGGCAGCAAATCCGATGAATTCGTTCTCCTTCTCTCCGGCGCGCCGTCTGGCACCGCTGGTTCTCTCCCTCGCCCTGGCTGGCCTGGCCCACAACGCTAGCGCGGCCGAACCTGTTCCGGGCATTGATCTGGCAGGTTTCGATGTCGGCGTGCGCGCGCAGGACGACCTGTTCCGCGCTGTCAACGGTGCCTGGCTCGCCAAGACCGAAATCCCCGCCGACAAGGCGCGCTACGGCTCCTTCACGATGCTGCGCGACCTCTCCGACGAGCGCGTGCGCTCGATCATCGAGGAGCTGTCCAACAAGCCGCAAAAGGCTGGCACGACCGAACAGAAGATTGCCGATTTCTACAAGTCCTATACCGATACCGCCCACATCGACAAGGCCGGCCTGACGCCGCTGAAGCCGCTGCTGGCCAGCATCGACGCGATCAAGACCAAGAAGGACCTGGCCGCCTGGCTGGGCAAGACGCAGGGCGCCTTCAATACGCCGGTGCTGCTGGGCGTGCAGGGTGACTTCAAGGACCCGACGACCAACGGGCTGCTGACCTGGCAGGGTGGCCTGGGCATGCCCGACCGCGACTACTACCTGAAGGCTGACGACGAACGCTTGTCCAAGGCGCATGCCGCCTATTCGGCCTACCTGACCCAGCTGGCCACCCTGGCCGGCGATACGCAGGCCGCCGAGACCGCCAAGCTGGCGCTGGCGCTGGAACACGCCATCGCCGAATCGCAGCTGCCCAAGGCCGAGCTGCGCGACCCGGTCAAGATGTACAACCCGATGACGATGGCCGAGCTGGCCGCCGCCGCGCCCGGCATGGACTGGCCCACTTTCTTCACGGCCGCCTCGCTAGGTGACGTGAGCAAGCTGTCGGTCTCGCAGCCGAGCGTCGTCAAGGCCACGGCCAAGATGGTCGAGGACCTGCCGCTGGCGCAGTGGAAGGCCTACCTGCGCCTGCGTGTGCTCGACGAATCGGCCGACGTGCTGCCCAAGGCCTTCCGTGATGCCGCCTTCGCCTTCCACGGCACCACGATCACCGGCACCAAGGAGGAGCACCCGCGCTGGCAGAAGGGCGTGGACGAGGTCAACGGAGCGCTTGGCGAGGCCGTCGGCAAGGTCTACGTCGGACGCTACTTCCCGCCGGCCTACAAGGCCCGCATGCAGGAGCTGGTCAAGAACCTGCTGGCCACCTATGGCGAGTCGATCGACGGCTTGAGCTGGATGTCCGCCGAGACCAAGGCGCAGGCCAAGGAGAAGCTGTCCAAGTACATGACCAAGATCGGCTACCCCGACGTATGGCGCGACTACGGCAAGCTCGAAGTCAAGCCCGGTGATGCCGTCGGCAACCGCGCGCGCTCGGGCCGTTTCGAGTGGCTGCGCCAGGCCATGCGCGTCGGCCACCCGGTCGATCGCACCGAGTGGGGCATGACGCCGCAGACGGTCAACGCCTACTACAACCCCTCGCTCAACGAGATCGTCTTCCCCGCCGCGATCCTGCAGCCGCCGTTCTTCGACATGGCGGCCGACGATGCCATCAATTACGGCGGCATCGGCGCCGTGATCGGCCACGAGATCAGCCATGGTTTTGACGACCAGGGCAGTCAGTTCGACGGCGACGGCAAGCTGCGCAACTGGTGGACCGAGGCCGACCGCAAGGCCTTCGAGGCCATCGCCGACAAGCTCGTGGCCCAGTACAACGGCTACGAGCCGATCAGCGGCAAGCACGTCAACGGCCGACTCACGCTGGGCGAGAACATTGCCGACCTCTCCGGCCTGCAGATCGCCTTCAAGGCCTACAAGCGCAGCCTGGGCGGCAAGCCCTCGCCTGTGATCGGCGGCATGACCGGCGAGCAGCGCTTCTTCCTGTCCTTCGGCCAGATCTGGCGCGACAAGATCCGCGAAGAGCGCTCGCTGCAACTGCTGACCATCGACCCGCACTCGCCCTCGGTCTTCCGCGCCAACGGCACGGCGGTCAACCAGGACGGCTTCCACGACGCCTTCAAGACCAAGCCAGGCGACAAGATGTACAAGGCGCCCGAGGAGCGCATCCACATCTGGTAATCGTTGCCTGAGAAGATGGTGAACACAGCCCGGCACGTCCGGGCTGTGTCGTATTGGCGCGGCTCGTGGGGAAACCCCTTGCCGTCTGCCGTTTGTGCACCAGCACAATTTGCATGAATCAGTGATCTGGAGAAGCGATGACGAGGGCTGGCAAGAGCAAGTCGGGTGAGGAGGGGGGCGTTCGCCTGCTCAAGAAGTATCCCAACCGTCGGCTTTACGACACCCGTACCAGCAGCTACATCACGCTGGCCGAGGTGAAGGCCATGGTGCTGGCCGGCGAGACCTTCGAGGTGCGCGACGCCAAGACCGGCGAGGAGCTGACCCGCAGCATCCTCCTGCAGATCATCCTGGAGGAGGAGACGGGCGGCGTGCCCATGTTCAGCGCCCAGGCCCTGGCCCAGATCATCCGCTTCTATGGCCACGGCATGCAGGGCGTGATGGGCGACTATCTCGAACGCAATATGCAGGCCTTCACCGACCTGCAGTCGCGTTTCAGCGAGCAGAGCCAGGGCCTGCCTTTCAGCCCCGAGCTGTGGACCCAGTTCCTGGCCGGAACGCCCATGAAGGGCGTGATGGAAACCTATGCCGAGCAGTCCAAGAGCTTCTTCGAGCAGTGGCAGGAGCAGATGAAGCAGGCGGGCGCGCTGTTCCCTGGCTTGCCGGGCTTTCCGCCGAAGAAATAGCATTTGAGGGGGCTGCGGGCATCCCGCCGTCCCCCCAAAGAAACCCTGAATGAGACAATCGGGAGATGAGCGAAATCATCACCCCGACCGCAGCCGCCGCGGCCCCCAAGATCGGCTTTGTTTCCCTGGGCTGCCCCAAGGCTCTGACCGACTCCGAGCTGATCCTCACCCAGCTGCGCGCCGAAGGCTACGAGACCTCCAAGACCTTTGCCGGCGCCGACCTGGTGATCGTCAACACCTGCGGCTTCATCGACGATGCCGTCAAGGAGAGCCTGGACACCATCGGCGAGGCCCTGGCCGAGAACGGCAAGGTCATCGTGACCGGCTGCCTGGGCGCCAAGGCCGGCGAGTCGAGCAAGGACGCCGGCAGCCTGGTGCGCGAGATCCATCCGTCGGTTTTGGCGGTGACGGGCCCGCATGCCACGCAGGAGGTGATGGATGCGGTGCACATTCACGTGCCCAAGCCGCACGATCCCTTCGTGGACCTGGTGCCGGCCCAGGGCATCAAGCTCACGCCCAAGCACTACGCCTACCTGAAGATCAGCGAGGGCTGCAACCACCGCTGCTCCTTCTGCATCATCCCGAGCATGCGCGGCGATCTGGTCTCGCGGCCCATCGGCGATGTGCTGAACGAAGCCCGCGCGCTGTTCGAGAGCGGCGTGAAGGAGCTGCTCGTCATCAGCCAGGACACCTCGGCCTATGGCGTGGACGTGAAGTACCGCACCGGCTTCTGGGACGGCAAACCGATCAAGACGCGCATGTTCGACCTGGTGGCGGCGCTCGGCGAGATGGCCAAGCCCTACGGCGCCTGGGTGCGCCTGCACTACGTCTATCCGTACCCGCATGTGGACGAGGTGCTGCCGCTGATGGCCCAAGGCCTGATCCTGCCTTACCTCGACGTGCCGCTGCAGCATGCGCATCCCGACGTGCTCAAGCGCATGAAGCGCCCGGCCAATGGCGAGAAGAACATGGAGCGCCTGGCCAAGTGGCGCGAGATCTGCCCCGAGATCATCGTGCGCTCGACCTTCATCGCGGGCTTTCCCGGCGAGACGGAAGAGGAGTTTCAGTACCTGCTCGACTTCATGCAGGAAGCGCGCATCGACCGCGCCGGCTGCTTTGCCTACTCGCCGGTGGAAGGCGCGGGCGCCAACGATCTGCCCGGCGCCTTGCCCGAGGAAGTGCGCAAGGAACGTCAGGCCCGCTTCATGAAGGTGGCCGAGGCCGCCTCGATTGCCAAGCTGCAGGAGCGCGTGGGCGCCACCATGCAGGTGCTGATCGACAAGGCGCCGGCCATGGGCCGCAAGGGCGGCGTGGGCCGCACCTATGCGGATGCGCCCGAGATCGACGGTACCGTGCGTATCCTGCCCCCCGAGAAGGCCAGCAAGACGCTCAAGGTGGGCGAGTTCACCAAGGTCCGCATCGTCGCGGTGGAAGGCCACGACCTGATCGGCATGGTTGTTTGAAGATGGCGACGAAGAAGCGCGCGATTTCGACCGAGCAGATCCATCACGCCTACACGCCGCCCGCCGGATGGAACGCCATCCCCGTGCCTGTGGCCAAGGCCTCGACCGTGTTGTTCAAGAACACGGCCGACCTGCACCAGTACAAGCCGCGCGATGGCAAGAGCTATCGCTACGGCCTGCATGGCACGCCCACCAGCTACACGCTCGGCTCGCGCCTGTGCGCGCTGGAAGGCGCCACGCAATGCCTGCTCACGCCCAGCGGCCTGTCGGCGATCACGCTGGTCAACCTGGCTTTCCTGAGCCCCGGCGACGAGGTGCTTCTGCCCGACAACGTCTACGGTCAGAACCGCTATCTGGCCGATGACTTCCTGCCGCGCTTCGGCATCACGCATCGCTATTACGACCCGCTTGATGCGTCGGCCTTGCCGCTGTCCGAGAAGACCCGGCTCGTGTGGATCGAGGCCGCGGGCTCCATCACCATGGAGTTCCCCGACATGCTGGGCCTGATCCGCCGCTGCCGCGCGGCGGGTGTGCTCACCGCGCTGGACAACACCTGGGGCGCGGGCGTGGCCTTCAATCCCTTCGAGATTTCCGCTGATGAAGGCGTGGACATCTCCATGCAGGCGCTGACCAAGTACCCCTCCGGTGGCGCCGACGTGCTGGCCGGCGCCGTCTACACGCGTGACGAGAAGCTGCACGACAAGCTCAATCTCTGCCATGAGCATCTGGGCTATCAATTGGCCAGCAACGACGTGGAGCTGGTGCTGCGCGGCCTGCCGACGCTGGAGCTGCGCTACCGCTCTCAAGATGCCGTGACCCGCGCGCTGGCCGCATGGATGAGCACGCGGCCCGAGATTGCCCAGGTCTTGCACCCGGCGCAGCCCGGCTCGCCCGGCCACGAGTTCTGGGCCGCGCAAGGCGCCGGCGGCGCCGCCTGCCTGTTCTCGGCCGTGTTCAAGCCCGAATACAGCGCCGCTCAGGTAGACCGTTATGTGGACTCACTCGATTTCTTCGGCATCGGCTATTCGTGGGCGGGCCCGATGAGCCTGGTCGTGCCTTACGACCTGCGCCGCAGCCGCTCGCTGCCGCGCCGTTTCGCCGAAGGCATCGTGGTGCGTTTCGCCATCGGGCTGGAGGCCGAAGCCGATCTGCGCGCTGACCTTCAGCAAGCCTTTGCGAACCTGACGGAAGCCTAAGCTGAGGCCAACGGCGGGTAACGTTTTGTACCGCTGAATTCGAGCGTTAGCTGAGCTCCGCATAATCGAAACCGCAAAGGCAGGCCCTGCCTTTTTCGATTGAGGAGCCCGAAAATGAAACTGCGAATTCCCACCCTTGCCGCATCGCTGTGCGTCCTGCTGCCGCTGGCTGCCTGCGCCGACCGGCCCGGGGAACATCCCGGCTATCTGCACGCGCTGACCGACCTGCGCGACGCACGCTGGAACCTCGAGCATCGCCCCGGCGACGCAGCCGTCAGCGGCCAGGAAGATGTCGCCATTTCGGAAATCGACGCCGCCATCAACGAGGTGAAGCAGGCCGCGCGCGAAGACGGCAAGAACCTGAATGAGCATCCTCGCGAAGATGCCCACATCGACCGCCCGGGACGCTTGCACCACGCCGTCGAGCTGCTGCAAAAGGCCCACGACGATCTGGCCCGTGAGGAAGACAACCCCGAAGCTCGCGGCCTCAAGCACCGCGCCCTGGAGCATGTGGACCGCGCACTCGAAGCGGGCCGGCATGCAATCCATGACGTGGAACGTGGCCGCTGATTGCCGCCGTCGTCTTAAGTCTTCCAGGGCCGCATTCGCGGCCCTTTTTACGCCTCAGGCCTTGCCCGTCGTGGCGTGCCGCATCAGCCGGCCCTTCTCCTTGGCCCACTCGCGTTCTTTGACCGTCTCCCGCTTGTCCGCCTTGTCCTTGCCCTTGGCCAGGGCGATGTCGGCCTTGATGTGGCTGCCCTTGTAGTGCAGGTTCAGCGGCACGAGGGTGAAGCCCTTCTGCTCGATCTTGCCGATCAGGCGGCGGATCTCTTCCTTCTTGAGCAAAAGCTTCTTGGTGCGGTCGGCCAGCGGGTTGACGTGGGTGCTGGCGGTGCGCAGCGGGTTGATACGGCAGCCGATCAGATAGAGCTCGCCGTTCTTGATCATCACGTAGCCGTCGGTCAGTTGGACCTGGCCGGCACGCACGGCCTTGACCTCCCAGCCTTCCAGCACCATGCCGGCTTCAAATTGTTCCTCGATGTGGTACTCGAAGCGGGCGCGGCGGTTTTCTGCAATAGACATAATCCGTGCATTGTATGAAGCACGTAAAAAAGTCCGTTCTGCTCTGGTACAGCCCGCATGAGATGTACAGCCTGGTCAGCGATGTGGAGCGCTATGCCGAGTTCCTGCCCTGGTGCGATCGCTCCGAGGTGCTGGAGCGCTTTGGTGATGGCGTCACCGCCCGCGTCGGCATGGCGATTGCGGGCATCCGCCAATCCTTTTCAACCCGCAACATCCAGGTGCCCGACCAGAGCGTTCACATGAAGCTCGTCGATGGGCCGTTCTCGCAGCTCGACGGTCTGTGGCAGTTTCAGCCGCTGGCCAAGCCCGAGGCCTGCAAGATCGAGTTCGAGCTGAACTACGCGTTTTCCAGCCGCGCGCTGGAGATGGTGATCAGCCCCGTCTTCGACCGTATCGCCAACAGCTTCGTCGAGAGCTTCGTCAAGCGCGCCGAGGCCGTGTATGGCCCGCGCTGAAATCCGCGTGGAGCTGGTGTGGAGCCCGCAGGCCGGTGATGTGCACCACGTCTGGCTGACGCTGGAGGAGGGCGTTAGCGTCGAGCAGGCTTTGCGTGCCTGCGCCGCCTTTGCCGATCAGCTGCCGCAGTTGGCGAGCCTGAAGATCGGCATCTGGGGGCGCTTGCGTCCGCTGGAGACGCCGCTGCGTGAACGAGACCGCATCGAGGTCTACCGTCCGCTTACCGTGGACCCGAAGGAAGCCCGCCGCCAGCGCTACCAGGCGCGCGGTGAGCGCATCGTCTCAAGGCACCGGCCGCTGGCCGGCAAGACCAGCAAGACTTAAATGCAATCGCTGGTGATGATGCGCTGCGTGCGCTCAATGGCCTGGGCGCGCTGGTCGTCGTCCATGATGGCGCCGTCGGTGCCGGAGCGCATGCGCACACCGGATTGCAGGGTGGCTAGGTTGCCGCGCGCGACCGCACAGTTGTCGCGCTTCTGCGCCGCTTGATCGGCCTTCTGCTTGGCCAGGGCTTCCAGCTCATCTTTGCCGGGGCCGCTCGCCTTGCGCGCCGGCGCCGAGGCTGCGGCGGGCGCTGACGCCGCCACGTTCACGGGCTTGCCGTCCTTCAGCACCATCACGCCCAGCTGCGTGCCGGCTGGGCGCTGCAGGATGTTGGCGTCCGGCGTGCCCGGGGGCGGCGGCAGATCGCTGTACTGGATCTTGCCGTTGGCGTCCTTCCACTTCCACTGCGCGAAGGCGGGCAGGGCGAAGCACGCAAGCGCAACGCTCGCGACGAGCGCACGCAGGAAAAATGGGGCAGGGTGGCTTTGCATGGCGGCCAGTGTAGTCCGGGCATGACGTTAGCGAATGTGAGAAATATCGCAAGCCATGAAGGGCTTCGCGCGCCTCCGTATAATGCCGCTTTGCGACTGGAGTTTTCCTCATGCGCCTTCTTGGAAAAGCGCTGACCTTCGACGATGTGTTGTTGGTGCCAGCGTTCTCCCAGGTGTTGCCCCGCGACACCAGCCTTGCCACCCGGCTCTCCCGCAACATCAAGCTGAACCTGCCCCTGGTCTCTGCGGCCATGGACACGGTGACAGAAGCGCGACTGGCGATTGCCATCGCTCAGGAGGGCGGCATCGGCATCGTCCACAAGAATCTGCCCGCCGACGCGCAGGCCCGTGAAGTGGCCCGCGTCAAGCGCTACGAATCCGGCGTCGTGCGCGAACCCTTCACCATTGGGCCCAACGCCACGGTGCGCGAAGTGATGGAGCTCTCGCGCCAGCACGGCGTCTCGGGCTTCCCGGTGGTTGAAGGCAAGCGCGTGGTCGGCATCGTGACCGGCCGCGACCTGCGCTTCGAGACCCGCATGGACGTGACCGTGCGCGAGATCATGACGCCGGCCGAAAAGCTCATCACCGTGCGCGAAGGCGCCTCGCTCGATGAGGCCAAGGCGCTGATGCACAAGCACAAGCTGGAGCGCGTCGTCGTGCTCGGCGAAGGCTTCGAGCTGCGCGGCCTGATGACGGTGAAGGACATCACCAAGCAGACCAGCTTCCCCAATGCTGCGCGCGACGCCCAGGGCAAGCTGCGCGTGGGCGCTGCCGTCGGCTTTGGCGATGACACCGAAGAGCGCGTGGAACTGCTGGTCAAGGCCGGTGTGGATGCACTGATCGTCGATACCGCCCACGGCCATAGCGCCGGCGTGGTGGAGCGCGTGCGCTGGGTGAAGAAGAACTTCCCCAACGTGGACGTGATCGGCGGCAACATCGCCACCGGCGCTGCGGCGCTGGCGCTGGTTGAAGCGGGCGCTGACGGTGTCAAGGTCGGCATCGGCCCCGGCTCTATCTGCACCACCCGCATCGTCGCCGGCGTGGGCGTGCCCCAGATCACCGCCATCGACAACGTGGCCACCGCCCTGCGCGGCACCGGCGTGCCGGTGATCGGTGACGGCGGCGTGCGCTACTCGGGCGACCTGGCAAAGGCCATCGCTGCGGGCGCCGACTGCGTGATGATGGGCGGCGCCTTTGCCGGCACCGAAGAGGCGCCGGGCGAGGTCATCCTCTACCAGGGCCGCACCTTCAAGAGCTACCGTGGCATGGGCTCGATGGGCGCCATGGCCAAGGGCTCGGCCGACCGCTATTTCCAGGACACATCGGCGAACAACCCCAACACCTCCAAGCTCGTGCCCGAAGGCATCGAAGGCCAGGTGCCGTACAAGGGTTCGGTCGTGCAGGTGATCTTCCAGATGGCCGGCGGCTTGAAGGCCTCCATGCACTACTGCGGTTGCGCCAGCATCCAGGACATGCAGGAGAAGGCCGAGTTCGTGGAGATCACGTCCGCGGGCATGCGCGAAAGCCATGTCCACGATGTGCAAATCACCAAGGAAGCGCCGAACTACCGCGCCGAATAGGCAGCTCGAAACGAAACGGGGCTTCGGCCCCGTTTGCTGTTTCTTGACCCAGGAGACTTTGTGAGCGTCAGTCCCGCAACACCCGAGCCGGCCTCCAAGAAGAGAGCAGCCGGCATGGGCTTCATCATGCTGGCCGTGCTGATCGACATGATCAGCATCGGCCTGATCATCCCGGTGCTGCCGCCGCTGGTGGGCACCTTCACGCACAGCGAGTCTGAGCATGTGCTGGCGCAGTTGGCCGTGACCTTTGCCTTCTGCATCGCCAACTTCTTCGGCTCGCCCATCCTGGGCGGGCTGTCGGACCGCTATGGCCGCCGCCGCGTCATGCTGATCGGCTTCTCGGGGCTGGCGCTGTCCTTCTTCGTCACCGGCCTGGCCACGCAGCTGTGGATGCTGGTCGTCGTTCGCCTGTTCTCGGGCGCCATGCAGGCCAATATCGCCATCGCCAATGCCTACGTGGCCGACATCACCGCGCCGGAAGACCGCACGCAGCGCTACGGCCAACTCGGCGCGGCCTTCGGCATGGGCTTCATCCTCGGCCCGGTGATGGGTGGGATCTTGGGCGACGAGAAGACCAATCTCTATTTCTTCCACGGCAGCCTGCACCTGCCTTTCATGGTTGCCGGCTGCTTGGCGCTGTTGAACTGGTGCTACGGCTTCTTCGTGCTGCCCGAATCGCTCAAGCCCGAAAACCGCCGCGCTTTCGACTGGAGGCGCGCCAACCCGCTGGCCGCGCTCGCGCGCGTGCGGGCACTGCGCGGCGTAGGCCCCCTGGTCTACGTGATCGCCTGCTCAGGCCTAGCCCAGGTGGTGATCCAGAGCACCTGGGTGCTCTACACCTTCCAGAAATTCCATTGGGGCCCGCTGGATAACGGCCTGTCGCTGCTGACCGTGGGCCTGGTCTCGGTGGTGGTGCAGGGCGTGCTGCTCAAGCACATCATGCGGCTGCTGCCGGTGTCGCGGCTGATCAAGCTGGCCCTGGGCATCTCGATCTTCATGCAGCTGTGGATCGGCTTGGCCACCGAGGGCTGGATGCTTTACGCCGCGCTGCTCATCGGCTTCCTCGGCAACGCGGCGCAGCCGGCCATCCAGAGCCTGATCTCCAAGGCCGCCAGCGCTCACAACCAGGGCGAGACCATGGGCGCCATCTCCTCGCTCAACAGCCTGATGGCCGTGGTGGCGCCGGTGCTGGGCCTGGGCTTGATGTACCTGGTGGCCGATCTGCCCAAGACCGACTGGCGCATCGGCGCTCCGTTCTATTTCACGGCTGCCCTGCAGGCGGCTTCCTTCCTATTCGCCATCCGCTACTTCGCCACGCATCCGCAGGAAGCTGAAGCAGCGCCGGCCTGAACCTCCGACGACGACCATGCAACACGACAAAGTCCTCATCCTCGATTTCGGCTCGCAAGTCACCCAGCTGATTGCCCGCCGCGTGCGCGAAGCCGCCGTCTATTGCGAGATTCATCCGAACGATGTGTCGGATGAATTCATCAAGAGCTTCGCACCCAAGGCCATCATCCTGTCGGGCAGCCACGCTTCCACCTACGAAGACCACGAGCTGCGTGCCCCGCAAGCCGTCTGGGACGCCGGTGTGCCGGTGCTGGGCATCTGCTACGGCATGCAGACCATGGCTGTGCAGCTGGGCGGCAAGGTCGAGTGGAGCGACCACCGCGAGTTCGGCTATGCCGAGGTGCGGGCTCATGGACATGCCGCGTTACTTGATGGCATCCAGGATTTCGCCACCGCCGAAGGTCACGGCATGCTCAAGGTCTGGATGAGCCATGGTGACAAGGTCACGGCCCTGCCGCCGGGCTTCAAGCTGATGGCCAGCACGCCGAGCTGCCCGATGGCCGGCATGGCCAACGAGGAAAAGCGCTATTACGCCGTGCAGTTCCACCCGGAAGTGACGCACACGCTGCAGGGCCAGGCCATGCTGACGCGCTTCGTGCGCGACATCGCCGGCTGCAAGGGCGACTGGATCATGGGCGACTACATCGCCGAAGCCGTGGCCAGGATCCGCGCCCAGGTTGGTGACGAAGAGGTCATCCTCGGCCTCTCGGGCGGCGTCGATTCCAGCGTGGCTGCCGCGCTGATCCACCGCGCCATCGGCGACCAGCTGACCTGCGTCTTCGTCGACCACGGCCTTCTGCGCCTGAACGAAGGCCAGATGGTGATGGACATGTTCGCCGGCAAGCTGCATGCCAAGGTCATTCATGTGCAGGCCGAAGACCAGTTCCTCGGCCACTTGAAGGGTGTGAGCGACCCCGAGGCCAAGCGCAAGATCATCGGCCGCGAGTTCGTCGAAGTCTTCCAGGCCGAGGCCAAGAAACTGGCCAACGCGAAGTGGCTGGCCCAGGGCACGATCTACCCGGATGTGGTGGAAAGCGGCGGCACCAAGACCAAGAAGGCCACCACGATCAAGAGCCACCACAACGTCGGCGGCCTGCCCGAGACCCTGGGCCTCAAATTGTTGGAGCCACTGCGCGAGCTGTTCAAGGACGAGGTACGGGCGCTGGGCGTGGCCTTGGGCTTGCCGCCCGAGATGGTCTACCGCCATCCCTTCCCCGGCCCGGGCCTGGGCGTGCGCATCCTCGGCGAGGTGAAGAAGGACTACGCCGACCTGTTGCGCCGCGCCGACGCGATCTTCATCGAGGAACTGCGCAATACCAGGGACGAAGCCACCGGCAAGACCTGGTACGAACTGACCAGCCAGGCCTTTGCCGTCTTCCTGCCCGTCAAGAGCGTGGGCGTGATGGGCGACGGCCGCACCTACGACTACGTCGTGGCCCTGCGCGCCGTGCAGACCAGCGACTTCATGACGGCCGACTGGGCCGAGTTGCCCTACTCCCTGCTCAAGCGCTGCAGCGGCCGCATCATCAACGAGGTGCGCGGCATCAACCGCGTGACCTACGACGTGAGCAGCAAGCCGCCGGCGACGATCGAGTGGGAATAATTTATCTTCGTGCCGGGTCGTCCAAGGCGGTCCGGCGTTTCGAAGATAAGCGTAGTGCTGACAGGGACTTGAGTGTCCCAATCGCTCCCAAGTCGTCCCACACAAGCTCACCCAGAGTGACGTGACGAAGAGCGGTATCGAACCGCTGTCCCCCAACGACCCGTTTTGCTACCGTCAGGCCGTCTGGCGGTACTGATTTCGGTATCGAAAGGGAGGGCGAACATGCTCACGGACTTGGAGTTGCGGGCCCTCAAGCCCACGGGGAAGATCTACAAGGTGGCAGACCAGCAAGGCATGTATGCCGCTGTGATGCCCAAGGGCGGAATCAGCTTTCGCTTTGACTACCGCGTGCTGGGTCGGCGTGAGACGCTGGTGATCGGCAGGTACGACCCGACTCTCGGCGCGAGGAAGCCTCGCGATGCGGAAGCCCTCTCGTTCGGCCAACAAGTGACTCTCGCCGAAGCTCGCTTGTTGCTGGCGGTCGCCCGTCGCACGGTTCAGCAGGGGCAGAGTCCCTCCCGAGAGAAGACGGAGAAGCGACGGGAAGCTGCGGAGGCGTTGACGTTTGGTGCCTGGGCGCAGAAGTACTTTGCCGAGACAGAGCTCGCCGAGTCCACGCGAGCCATGCGCAAGTCCGTCTATGAGCGCAACCTGGCCGCTGACTTCGGTCGGCTGAAACTGGAAGAGATCACGCCGGCGCGGCTGATGACGCGGTGCGAAAGGATCAAGGAGCGCGGTGTTGCGGCACCCGCCGTGCATGCTCGGGAGATCGTGCTGCAGGTCTTTCGATTCGTGCAGGCGAGGGGGCTCGTCATCGACAACCCGGCGGAAGCAATTCGACCGAGTGCCATTGCCAGGTTCAAGGTGAGGGACCGGGCGCTGTCACCGGCTGAGATTCACATCTTCTTCAAGGCACTTGAGGAGGTCGCGATGCTGCCGACCTTGCGCCTGGCGGTGAGGTTCATGCTGATGACCATGGTGCGCAAGTCGGAGTTCATCCATGCGACCTGGGACGAGGTGGATTTCGAGAATACCGTGTGGTCCATTCCGAAGGAGCGCATGAAGGCGGGACGAGCTCACAACGTCTACCGACTGCGGAAAGCCCGCTCATCCCGGTCAGCCCGACGGGTGGATCAAAGTCGTCAAGCCTGATGGCAGTGTGGGTCCCAACCTCGAAGCGTCACAAGCTCATTGCAATATTTGGAATTGATCGGCCTGGCTAAATGACCGGTCTGCTACCCGAGTCGGAACTTCTCGGCGGGTGCCGCGCATCGGTGATGTCCCAGGAGGTGGTGTAAGTCCTTGAGGTTGGACGCCCTGAGAGAGGGTGGCCATCGTGAGACCCGGATAAGGTTGAGGTGCGACCCACCAATCCTGTCCAAAGGAAACACGATGACCACCTCTACAGCGACATAGCCATAAGCCTAGACCCTGTTGCCGGGCAACTGCGCGATGACTTCCAACTAAAAACAATCGACCGCCGCCAAGCGAGGCCGCCGTCAGGTTTCTCGATTGCTGTGTTCTACGTCGGCAACGATCTTTGGGCTGACGCTACGGAGATTCCAAGGCGGGCGGCGACAAAGTTCGCCGAATCCTGTACAGCCTCGCATGTTTCATGGTTCAAAGCTTGCCTCCCGGAGCAGTTCCATCGCTTGCCGCTTCAGCGCCTATCTGGAGACCATATCACCCAAGGTTCGGACTCCCAGGATCGAGAATTGGCGTGCGGACGGCCCAATACAAAAACGCACAAGTCATTGCGAATCTCGCAAGGCAGGGAACTCTAACCTGTCTCGAGAATGGAGTTCTTAGCATCGGCCGAATTGGACGTCGACGGAGTCGCCGACCTCGGCCCGCACGTCATCGATGAGGTGCTCAGCCTCTACGCGAGTGCCCACCCGGAATTGCCGTTGCGGTCGCCCAGGACGAACACAGGCGTCGCGCGGGCGTTGGCGCAAGCAGGAGCCGCGCTTCAGCTGATGTCCAGCAGGATGTAGACCGCCAGAACAGACAGAACCAGGACGCAGGTGAACACTGGGTGGAACTCGAACGCGAGTGCGCTCGGGACCCGGTTAGAGAACGCCCCGAGCGCGCTGACGACGACGAACGCGCAGACCAGAATCCAGGCGACGTAAGGCATCGCGTTCGAGAACGGGCGGAACCAGCCGGGGTCCCTCACATCCGTCGCTACGGCGACGTTCTGGCCGAGGATGAAGTCGACGACTCCGTCGCGACGCTTCTCGAGTAGCGCCGCGTCATGACCGCCAGCAAGGTAAGCCACCTCTTGAGTGCTGTTGCCCAGGAAGCCGGCGAATCCGCCCGTGCCCACGTCTTTCATCCGAACGCCGTTCAGTGCGTTGCAAAGCAGGGCGACGGGCCAGTCCCGGTTCGCGCAATCGTTTCGGATGCGGCCGGCCGGCAAGGGTCGCGGCGCGAAGCGGCCCCAGAAGTCCTGCGGCAGCACGCTGCCGGCAAGGTAGACCCGCTGAAACCTCATGCCGGGCGACTTCAGCATCGCGTGCCCGAGCATGTAGGTGCCGTTGCTGTGCGCGATGACGCTGAACTCAGCCCGCGGATACCGCGCCACCGCCTGGGTATATTGGTCTTGCAGCACGCGGACGAACTTCCCGCGAATCGGCGGCAGCGCGAACCCAGCGGCAGAGACCCAGCCATACTCCGGGGCGATGACGACGACGCGCCCCCCACCGCGCTGCTGAATGCGCGCAGCGAGATCTTCGAGCCATTCCTCCACGATGGAGGCGCGTATGCCATGAAGCAGGAAGACGACACGTTCGACATCGACGTCCGGCCTGATGACGTCTTCGCCGGCCTCGAAGCGGCCGAGCAGCGCCTTGCGCAACACTGCGTAGCGCACCTCCGCATCCGGCGCATCATCGAGCGAGAGGAGCGAGGTGTGGTCGGCGTCGGGCACGCTCAGGTAGCGAGCGGTTGGAAACGCGAGCAGGTCGCGGCTGTCTTCGCTGGTGACCATGCTATCGCGCGTGCCCAGCAGTTGCACCACCAGCGGTGCTTGATGCAGTCGCGCGAAATGGTTGATCCAGTCGAGCCGCAGATTGGTGAGGAAGGTGGATCCACGCATCGCGTCCTCGGTGACGAAGCGAGGCAACAGCGGCGTCATGCGCAAGAGCCAGGCCACGAGCCGTCGTCCCCAGCGCGCATTCATGTCAATGCCTCGGCTGATCGAGGCGAACAGCACGATGCGGCGGACTGCCGCGGCCCACTCGCCAGGAGCCGGACCACTGTCGGCCGCAGCGAGCAGGTAGGCGCGCCGGATCAGCGGGCCGCCCATACTGTGGCCGATCAGCAGCACGTCGTCGAATCCACCATGGCTCAGCCAGGTGGCGTTGATCTGGGCCGCGATGTTCACGGCATGCGTTTCGAGGCGCCCCAGACTCAAGGCGTGCAGGCGATGGTCAATCGGCAGCCAGACCGTGTGCGCAGGATTGAAATCGGCCTCTTGCGAAAGGCGGCCCTGCAGCGATGCCCATCGTGGCAGCGGGGCAGTCAGGCCCGGTACAAGCACAACCAGTAGGCGGCGCTGCCCGCTGCCAGCGGGCCCGGGGCCCGAGCCGTCGACATCCGCGGTTTCCGCCATCGTCGTCCCCTCGTTGATGCTTGAGCGAGCATAGCAATCGCAGGTCAAGCCGAACAGTGACCGGTCGCCCGACCGATCGGAGATCGTGGTGACGTTCAGTCAATCCGGCAGATCCTGAACATGTTCGCGCCGGCGGGATACTTCATCGGCTCTCGTAGGTGAAGTCGTCGGTGTCGCCCGGCCGAAGGTGTCCTCTGGCAGAACGAACCCCCGCAGAGCGGAAGGTCGCAAATGGCAGCATGGGGTGATTTGAGCCGGGCACTCTCGTCACTCTTGCGCTGACGACTTCGGGACGCCTACGGGCCGAGCTTTGTGCGATGTGCGTAAACTCCGAGATGCAACTTTCAATGGAGTCCTCGCATGGCAAAGTCCCTCTCGCGCATCATGGGTCAGATCGAAAAGCTTCAAAAGGAAGCTGCGGCAATTCAGGCTGGTGCCATTGCACGCATTCGCAAGGAAATCTCTGACCACGGCTTGACCGTTGAACATCTTTTCGGCAAGTCCGGTAGTGTGCTTGTCGGGAAGGGGCGGACCGCGAACACTGCGCCGGCGAAGAAGAGCGTTGGCAAGAAGAAGGCAGGCAAGGGCGTTTCGAAGCCGCCGAAGTTTGGCGACGGAAGCGGAAACTTCTGGGGCGGGATGGGCAAGCGTCCCGAATGGCTTCGCGCAGCTCTTGCCGCGGGCCGGAGCCTCGAGGAATTCCTGATCGGCGGCAAGAAGACGCCCACCGCTACCAAGAAGGCCAAGCCCGCTTCGAAGCTGGCGCCCAAGACACATGCGAAGGCGGCGCCCAAGCGCGCGAGGGCATCAAGCGTGAGGGCAAAGGCGATACCTTCAACAGCCAAGCCGTCATCGGCGGCTGCCAAGTCTGCAGGAAAGAAGATGTCTCAGGCCAAGAGGACCGCCGCCAAGCCTGCGAAGGTTGCGCGGAAGCCGGCCTCTAAGAAGGCCGTCAAGGCCAAGCCGGCGCCGACGCAGGCGAAGAGTACTCCTGAGGCGGTAGCTTAAGTGCTGTCGAATCTGCAGAATTCAGTCAAGCGTGGCAAAGCTTAGGTTCTGGTCATGGGCGGCCTCGGCCGCCCCGCGCATGGCGGCAAGCTCGATTACGACTCGAGCAAGCTGCTGCCGTCAAAGCGAGCTCGTCCAGGCGCTGGAGCCCTACGTACTCGTGTCGCTGACTGGGTCAGCGTGAAGCCAGAGGAGCTGGTGCACGCGCTGGTAGCAGAGTACTCGCCAGGGACGCCTCTCGGTTGGCACCGCGGCTTACCTGCACGGTTTAATCGAGACGGTTTTCCTAGAAGATGGCGGGTTGCAGGTGTTGACGGAGACGCTGATTGAACTCCGCCGGCATCCATTCCCAGCTCGCCTGTTGTGGCACGAGAGCAGTACGCACTTGCTACCGTCGCGCCCAGTGGGAGCCTCATTTGATGCCGCCAGATTACCGGTTCGTTGGCCATCCGATACCCTCAGATCACACGACCAGCCGGTCTGTAGAGCGGAAGAGGGCGGCTTGGCGCTGACTCGGCGCTTCAAGGCGGCACGATACCTGGCCGGCGTTCCGGTCATCATGACAGCCGACGCTCGCCGCGAGACGCTGATCAGCAGCATGGAGGGTGCGTGCCGCAGACGCTGCTGACGTGGGTCAAGCAGCAAGAGATTGATGCCGGCACGCGCGATGGCGTGACGACAGCCGAGGCGCAGCGCGTGAAGGAATTGGAGCGCGAGGTCAAGGAACTGCGCTGAGCCAACGAGACTCTGAAGCTGGCGAGCGCGTTTTTCGCCCAGGCGGAGCTCGGCCGCCGACTCAAATCCTGAGGGGCTTTGTCGACGCCCATCGAGCCACTTTCTGGGTCGAGCCAATCTGCAGGGGCCTGCAGATTGCCCCGTCGGCCTATCCCTTCCTCGGCAATATCCGTAGTTGTTCGTAACTCAGGCATCAGCGCTGCTCAGCGCTTCCAGATCCGGACTGCAAGGGCAGCCACTGCGGCCCCCGCAGCGAAGACGGTCACACTCATCCAGCCCCACTGAGCAAACAGAAGGCTGCCCAATGCCGCGCCGCTGGCCATACCGGCAAAGATGCCGACGAAAAGCAAGGCATTCAACCGGCTGCGTGCTGCCGGCTCGATGCCATACACAATGGTCTGGTGCGCGATCAGCGTGGCCTGGAAGCCGAGGTCAAATCCGATTGCGCTGGCGACGAGCAGCCAAAGCTGGGCGCTCGGTGCCAACAGCGGCGACAAGGCCATCGCAGCGAAGGAGAGGGCGGCCAAGCCAGCACCCAGTCGCGTCACGAGCTCCGGGCCGCGGCTGTCAGCAATGCGGCCGGCGATCGGTGCTGCCAGTGCGCCGGCAGCGCCAGCGAGGCCGAAGGCCCCTGCGGCCGCACTGCCCAGATGGAAGGGCTCGCCATGCAGCATTACGGCGAGAGTGGACCAGAAGGCGCTGAAGCCTGCGGCCAGCAAGCCTTGTGCGAGCGCGGCGCGGCGCAGCGCGGGATGGCGCACCCACAGCTTGGCGAGCGAGCTGAGCAGCGCACCGTAGGCCAGATGGGTCGTCGCCTTGAACCGTGGCAGGCCTCGCCAGGCCGCAGCGCCGATCAAGGCGACACTGGACGCGGCGGCGATGAACATCACCCGCCAGCCGAAATGTTCGGCCACCAGGCCGCTCACCACGCGAGACAACAGAATGCCCAGTAGCAGGCCGGTCATGACCGTGCCAACGACCTTGCCGCGGTGCGCATCAGGCGCCAGGGTGGCAGCGGCCGGTACGATGTCCTGAGCCATGGTTGCCGTCAGCCCGATGGCCAGACTCGCGATCAGCAGCACGTGAATCGAAGGTGCAGCTGCAGCCAGCAGCAGGGCCGCAACCAGGGTCGCGGCCTTCATCAGGATGATGCGGCGCCGGTCGTAGCGGTCGCCCAGCGGCGCCAGCAGCAGAATGCCCACGGCATAGCCCAACTGGGTCAGCGTGGGAACCAGGCCCAGCGCACGGCCCGAGGCACCGATATCTGCACCCAAGTCTCCGAGCATCGGCTGGCTGTAGTACAGCGAGGCGACCGACAGACCCGCGCTGGTGGCGAGCAGTGCGACCAGGGACGTCGGAAGGGCGTTGGCAGGCGCTGGTGAGGGGCTTGCCACAATGGATGGGGAACTCTTGCTTGGCGACATGGCGTCTACCTCATTTGAAGATCGCTTGCACATGGGCAGAGACGTATGGCTCTGCAACTACCGCCGGCCTCCTCCCTCATGCAAGTGAGTCCGTCAGTTCGATGCCTGAAGGTTAGGCTTTGTGCAAAAGATCTTGAATTGGGTGTTTTTGCAATCTAGCTTTGCGTAAATCGCAAAAATACCGCGGGCCAGCAACGACAAGCGGTCCTGCCAGGGTCAAGCCCGGGAGTGGCAGACACACTCGCTCAGAAAGTCGAGAAAGGCCTGAACCTTGCGGGAGTTGCGCCGGTTGGGAAGGTAAGCGGCGTAAACGCAAACCTCGTCAATGAGCGGATTGATCTCCCACCCTTCAAACAGCCGCATCACCAATCCCTTGCGCACGTCCTCGCCGACCAACCACTCGGCGAGCAGTGCAATGCCATGGCCACCGAGTACGGCCTCCCTGAGCACGTCGGAGCTGTTGGCTTGGAGCCGGCCGTTGATGTCGACCTGCACACGCTGTTTGTCCTTAGCGAAGATCCAGCGCTGCGGGCCCTGCCGGTACGAGAAGCGCATGCATTCGTGATCGGCCAGTTGGTCAGGCGAAGCAGGTGTGCCACGGGCGGCCAGATACTCCTGGCTGGCGATCAGGTAGCGCTGGTGGACGGCGAGCTTTCGGACAATCAGCCCGGACTGCTGCTCAGGAACGCCGATACGGACGGCGACGTCAATTCGTTCGCCGGCGAGGTCGGCCACTGCATCCGACAGATCCATGTCGAGCGAGACGCGCGGGTGCTGCGCCATGAAGCGAGTGATGTGTGGGCCGATGAACAGACGCCCGAAGGTTGCTGGCATCGAAACCCGCAGCGGACCTACTGCGTCGCCGCCCTGATCCGAGATGCTCTCGTCAGCCTGTTCCAGTTCGCTTAGCAGGGGCCCGATCTGCTCCAGGTAGGCCACGCCGCTGTCGGTCAGCATCACGGCACGCGTCGTGCGCGTGAACAGCGATGTGCCCAGATGCTCTTCCAACGCGTCCAGCAGGCGGGTGAGCGAGGAAGTCGCCACGCCCAGTTGGCGTGCGGCCTTTGAGAAGCCCCCGGTCTCCGCCACCGCCACAAAGGCGTTGAGCGCCATCAGTTTGTCCATCCTTCACCTTTGCATCAGACGCAACGCGGAGTTGCGAGAGCAGTGTATTCAGCATTCAGATCTCAAAGCCTAACCTGCAAGACATCGACAGCACAAGACATCTGGGTTCTGTGCAAGTGAGCCGGGAGAACGCGATGAAGAATCTGCTTTTGCTGATGACGGCCTTGTCAGGATGGTGCTGGGGTGTCCTGTGCTTCAGCGCATTGAGGCGCACACGCCAGTGCGTGATTGCCCTGCGGGCGGGCAAGGTGGATGCTGAAAACGTGAGTGTCAACCGCGGGCGCTTCATCAGCTACCTCGCTCACGAAACCCGCACACTGGTCTCGGCCGTGCATGGGGGTCTGGAGATGGTGCGCAGGGGCAAGAGCCGGCATCCGGCGGCCCATTGGCTCGGCCTTGTCGATTCGATGGCCATCGAACTAAGTGCCTTGTTGAGCACCGTGTTGGACCGAGCCCAGGTCGACAGCGGCAAGCTGATGCCAAAGCTTGAGCGCGTGGATCTGCGCGTGCTGATTGAGCAGGTGGTGAGCGAATTTCAGCCGCTGGCCGAAAGCCGCCGACTGTACGTGTCCGTGCCGCCGTGTTGCGCGACCAGCCCCGCGGTGACAGATCCGGTCCGCCTGCGTCAGGTGCTCCGCAACCTGGTTTCCAACGGTCTGAAGTTCACGCGTATGGGCGGCGTGACGATCAGCCTCAGGACCGGCCTGCGCCCAGGCCTGCTCGCCGTGCAAATCACCGACACCGGCGTCGGACTCAGTGCCGAGCAATGCGCCACGCTGTTCTCAGACTATGCCCAGCCGCACACCGCGGTGGGCCTCGCCGGCACGGGCCTCGGCCTGTCGATCTCGCGCTCGATTGCCCGCGTGCTGGGCGGCGACCTGACCGTCGACTCCGTGCCAGGGCTGGGATCGACCTTCACGCTCTGGGTTCCGTTGAGCCCGGCGGCAGACAACTCCTGACCATAACTTTCGAGGAACAAGCCATGCTGATTGCCCGGATGAGTCTTCGCGCCCGCATTGCGGCCCTTGTCCTGCTGGCCGTGGTGGGCGTGGCGGCCGTAGCCGTTGCCTCCCTCGTCGAAGCCCGCAATGATCTGATCCAGGCGCGCAAAGATGCCCTGAGGACCGCGGTGCAGGCTGTGCAAAGCCAGTTGCGCTCGCTGGTGGACGCGGCCGGCAACGGCAGCCTCGACAAGGCCGCGGCACAGGAAACTGCACGCAAGATCATCGTCAACGCCCGCTACGGTGGTGCCAACGGCCATACCGAATACTTCTACGCCTACACGCTCGACGGCGTCAACATCGCCCAACCGGCGCAGCCCGACTGGGCTGGCAAGAACATGTTGGAAGCGATCCGCGATGGCGACGGCCGCTATGCCTTGAAGGACATGCTCTCAGCCTTGCGTGGCAGCCAGACTGGCAACGCCTATGTACTGGCCCGCTTCCCGCGTGAGGGCAGCACGACGCCGGTCGACAAGCTGCAGTACCTGGTCGAAGTTCCGGAATGGGGCTGGATGCTGGGCTCCGGCTTGTATATGGACGACGTGGCCGAGCAGGTTCACGCGGCCATGCTCAGCAAGCTGCTGCTGAGCCTGCTGGTCCTGGGCGGGCTCACCGTGGTGGGCACGCTGATCTCGCGTAGCGTGCTGGGCCAGATTGGCGGCGAGCCGAGGCAAGCGATGCAGGCGATGTCGGAAGTAGCGGCCGGCAACCTCGCGATGTCCATGGATGCCATGGCCAGAGCGCCCGCGGGAAGCATGATGGCGCGGCTGGCGGAGATGGTGAATTCCTTGCGCGTCACGGTCTCTGATGTGCGTGAAGCTGCGAGTGCCATCGACAACGCGACCGCTGAAATCGCCAGCGGTAATCTTGACCTGTCGGCCCGTACCGAAGAGACGGCAGCCAACCTGGAGCAGACCGCCGCGTCGATGGAACAGATCACCAGCGCCATTGCCCAGTCGGCCGATATCGCCAGCCAGGCCAACGAGTTGATGTTGCTGGCTGGCAAGGCCGCACAGCGCGGTGCCGACACCGCCGGCCAGGTGAGCACGAGCATGCAGCGCATCACCGACAGCTCTCGCAAGATGGGCGAGATCGTCTCGCTGATCGACAAGCTGGCCTTCCAGACCAACATCCTTGCACTGAATGCCGCCGTGGAAGCCGCGCGCGCCGGCGAAGCGGGCCGCGGCTTTGCCGTGGTGGCCGCCGAAGTGCGCAAGCTGGCCTTGCAGAGCGCGGAGTCGGCCCGGGATATCCGCCAGTTGATCGAGCATTCAAACCAGGAAATCGACGCCGGTGGCCAGCTTGTCAGCCAGGCCGGCCTCGCGGTCCAGGAGATCGGGCGCAGCGTGAGCCGCGTGACGCAGCTGATCGGCGACCTGGCGCTGGCCGCAAGCGAGCAGCGAGACGGCATCAGCCAAGTCAATCAGGCCGTGGCGAACCTTGACGACATGACGCAGCAGAACGCAGCACTTGTCGAGCAGGCCAGCGCTGCCTCCAGCAGCTTGAAGCAGCAATCGCAGCAACTGACTGGCACCGTCGGCAGCTTCCGCGTTTGATGCCCCCCGCCCAAGAAGCAAAGAAACCCAACAGTGAACACCAAGCTCCCCAACCTCGTCATCACCTCGGACTTCATCTGCCCGTGGTGCTGGATCGGGCATCGAAACCTGAAACGCGCCATCGCCAAACTGGGCCTTGAGGCGGACGACGTGACGCTGCAATTCGCGCCCTTCGAACTCAATCCGGACATGCCCGTTGGGGGCCAAGGCCGCCAAACCTACCGCACACGCAAGATCGGCAATTGGGCTCGCTCGCAGGCGATGGATGCCGAGGTGACGATGGCCGGCCGCAATGCGGGCGTCGAGTTCAACTACGAGCGTGTGCTCACCACTCCCAATACGCGCTTGGCGCACCGGTTGATGTTCTGGGCCGCTGCGCAGGGCGACAAGCTGAAGCTGGCAGAGTTGCCCGATGAGATCTTCAGCGCCTATTTTTCCCGTGGGCTGGACATCGGCGACGCCGAAGTATTGGTAGGTCTGGCTGCTTTGCTTGGCTTCGACGCCGAGGCGGCGCGGGTCTACCTGACCGGCACAGGCGGCGAGCGCGAGGTGGCCAAACAGATTTCCGATGCTGCACGTTCGGGCATCCGTTCCGTGCCGAATATCAAGGTCGGGGGTGAAGTCCAGATCAGCGGTGCGCAGGCCTCCGCGGTCTTCGCTCGGGCCATTGAAGCGGCCATCGAAGCGGTGGAGGGCTGATACGATGAACACGACAGAATCAGCAAGACCCAAGGCCCTGATCATTGGCGGATCGCTGGGCGGCCTGCTGACCGCCAACACGCTGCGCGCTGTCGGCTGGGATGTAGAGGTATTTGAGCGCTCGCCGCGTGAACTGGACAGCCGGGGCGGTGGTCTTGTCCTGCAGCCGGACGTGCTGCATGCTTTCAATTTTGCAGGGATCGATCATCCGCTGGCGCTCGGCGTCGAGTCGGACGACCGCATCTTCGTTGACGCCGAAGACCGGGTCATTCAGCGTCAGTACATGCCGCAGACACAGACCTCCTGGAACATGCTGTACGGCACTTTGAAGCGCGCGTTGCCGCCGGAACTGATTCATGCCGGCGAGCAGTTCAGCCACTTCGAGGAGACGCGCGAAGGCGTGGTCGCCTGGTTCGAGAGCGGGCGCATCACCAGTGGTGATCTGCTGGTCGGTGCCGACGGCTCGCGATCCACCTTGCGCGACAAGCTATTGCCCCGAATTGCTCCCAGGTATGCGGGCTACGTGGCCTGGCGCGGGCTGGTGCCGGAAGCTAACTTGCCTGCGGCTGTGGGCAGCGTGCTCGCGCAGAGCTTCGCTTTTCAGCAAGGTGATGACGACCAACTGCTCCAATACTTGGTGCCCGGAGAAGACGGATCGACGCATGCCGGCTCGCGGCGCCGCAACTGGGTCTGGTACCGGCGGGTCGCTTCAGGCAGTGAGCTCCAGCGCGTGCTGACCGATCGTGACGGTGTTCGCCATGCCTTCTCGCTCCCGCCGGGCACGCCCTCTGAAGCAGTCATCGCGGAAATGCGGCGGGCTGCGCAGTCCCGGCTTGCGCCGACCTTCAGGCATTTGGTGACCGCAACCGAGGAGCCCTTCCTGCAGGCGATCCTCGATATGCAAGTGCCACAGATGGTGTTCGGCCGTGCGGTGCTTCTCGGTGACGCCGCCTTCGTGCCTCGGCCCCACACGGGCGCCGGTGCCGGGAAGGCCGCTGCCGATGCGCTGGCGCTGGCCAGGAATCTGCATGCTTTCCGCGGCCGCATCCCGCTTGCGCTCAGACATTGGGAGGCTTCGCGGTTGGCAGCGGGCCGAGCGATGTGCGAATGGGGCATCTCGATCGGTGATCAGCTCATGGGCATCACGCGCTAGAAACTGCAGCAGGGGCAATGACGTCTCGACATGAGCAAGCTGAATGCCGCTACCACTGGTTCCAGGTTGCAAGGGGCAGAGGCCAAGCAGTGTTTCTGACGCTAACTGACCGGTTAGATTCGGCGATGATCGCGCGGCAGCTCGGGCCGCTTACTGCGAGTGACCCTGTTCAGCCTGAACCTGAAGGCCGCACAACTTCTGCCAGCGATAGCAGTCGTTCACCGCTTAACCTGCGGAAGCCGTCTGGCGTTTGAATTCTGCGGCCGCTGCAGGCAGTTCGTTGAAATCACGGGCTAGAGGATGATTTCTTCTCAAGCAGTAGCCCAATCTTGCTATCCGGTGCTGCCGAAATCTGAGGCAGGACATCATCGGAGGTAAATGGTTGCCCATCTGCACCAAGCCCTCTCAGATAGTAGTGTTCGTCTCCGACGCGCTCGTAGAAGAAGTATCTTGGCTTCGAGTCAAACCCCGTTACGGTCGGATCAAAAACAAACACCATGCTGTCATTGGGTAGCGACTTTTGAAGCACCTCCAACGACTCGGGGTACTTCCCGTTCTGAAGCTTGTAGAACTCAATAGCCGGGACGAGGGAGTTGATGCTGCTCTGAGCAAGCTTGGAGCGCAGATCGTCGTAGACGCCACCCCGTTGTTGAAATCCAAAGTAGAACAGCGCGCCGTAGAGCATGAAGGTAAATGCGATCCCGCCCGCACCAATTGCGGCGAGGCGCTTGCCACCAAGCTTCAGGGTGCCCAGTCCCCAGATGATGGCCGTGATTCCGAAAAGAACACCCATCAAGGGAATGAACGACAACCTTCCGATGACATAAGCGAAGGTGCCTAGCTTCTCCGAGCTTGTTGTGGTTGTCGTTGTCATGTATCGGGCGGCGTGTTGCATGCGGATCGTTAACGATGTCTTGCCAACATTCGAGCACATGCGCGGCGGCGCGGGGCTGGTGAAATTCCCTTCCCCGACACGCGATTCAGCGATCGCTTTCAGCCTGATGCCGAAGTTCACTGAACTGCGGCTCTGCAGCGTTCTAGGTCAGTCGGGCCGGCCGCCGGGATCCCGGTGTCGACCACATCGCCGTCGTTGGTGCGGTATGCCGACAGCGCCACCAACGACTGGTCTAGGCGCTGGTGCCGTCGTTCGCCGTAGGGCCAACAGGAGCTCGGCGCTTTGCCCGGCCCAGCGACCGCTCCTCGCGCTCGCGAGCTCACCCTACCGACCCGATGCCGTCGGCCAAGTGTGCGGATTTCCCACCCGAGAACGGTCATTGGTGGCTGCGAAAGTGGAACCGTCCGATGAGTCGTCGCGCGGCTAAAGCCGCTGCTTGCCTCGCCGCGAATGCGGCCCTTCAACCCAAATCCCTGACAGACCGCGGTGACCTCGCTCACAGAAGCCCGTTGGCGAGCGCTCTTGTACGGCCCATCGATGGCAGGCGCGTGGCGCTGGCATCCCGAAACCACTGAGTACAGGTGCACCCCTCGACATCGGTCTATTGGCTGACATTGGGATGACGGCTGCCGCGCCAGCCGCCGACAGGCAATACTGATCTCTTCAGCGTCCGCCGCATTGACCATGCGGAGCGCCTGCTAGCAGTCTGGCATGGCGATTCTTTGGGTTTCGGCAACGACGTTTGAGCAAATGCCAGTTCATCCCAAGACGGTGCTAAGCCATCGCAGGGCTCACAGGTGTCAGACCGATTCTGGCGTGCGGGGCCTCCTGGGCGGCGGCTCAGCGCAGCTCAACGCGCTGCAGGGTTCCCGGCGTGCAGCGTGCCGTTCTCGCGGCTGTCCGTGCCAGCGGGTGCCAAGGTCAGCGGGCCGGGATGGGCGAGATCGTGCTGCTTGACTTCCGCTTGCACAAGCCGCGCGGGATCGATGACCCGGCGGCGCAGGTCAGCCACTTGGCTGGCCGTCGCGGCCGCCGCCGCATTGCCCCAGCTGTTGCGCGCATAGGTCGCCACGGCCGCAATCTGCGCGTCATCGAGCTTCCACGCAAAAGCGGGCATGGACAGGGGGGTCGGTGCTTTGGCGGTGGGCGTGTGGCGGGCGCCGGCAAGGATGTAGTGGATGACCGTCGTCGGATCGCCTTGCCGGAGATTGGGATCGCCCTTCAAGGGGGGGAAGTAGCCTGGCACGCCGTTCGCTTCCTCTCGATGGCAAGCGGCGCAAGCATCCTGCCAGATTGCGCGGCCCTGCTGCATCTGCGCGCCGTTGACGGGCGAGATGTCGGGCATCGGCGAAGCCGTCTGATCGGCAAGGTAGACCGCAACGGCCGACAAGTCCGCATCGTTCATCTGCGAGGTCGAGTAGCCAACAACCTCGCCCATCTCACCCGAGGCCGCGGTGTGCGAGTTCAAGCCAGCGCGCAGGAAATCGAGCAGCTCTTCGCGCTGCCAAGCGCCGATGCCGATGCGGGTGTTGGACGTGATGTCAGGCGCGAACCATGTGTCGAAAGTGCCGCCACGGAAGGCCTGGCCCGTCTTGCTGCCGCCCATGAAGTTGCGCGGGGTGTGGCAGGCCTGACAGTGTCCCAGGCCTTCGACGAGATAGGCGCCGCGGTTCCAGTCTGCCGGCTTCGCCGCATTCGCGACGAAGGGGTCGCGCTGCTTGAAGAACAGCGCATTCCACACGGACATCAGGCCGCGGATATTGAAGGGAAAGCGCAGCTGGTTGCGATCGACCGCGTGGCTGACCGACTTGAGGCTGCGCAGGTAGGCGTAGATCGCATCCGTGTCCTCGCGCGTGACCTTGGCGTAGTTGGTGTAGGGGAAGGCGGGATACAGATGCCGGCCCTCGCGATCGAGGCCTTCGTGCAATGCGCGATAGAAGGTGTCCGGCGTGTAGCGGCCGATGCCGGTCGCGTCATCCGGCGTGAGATTGGCCGAGAGCACCGTGCCGAAGGGCGTCGGGACCGGCCGCCCACCGGAGTAGGGCGTTGCGCCGGCGGGAGTGTGGCAGGCAATGCAATCGCCGAGCGCGGCAAGGTAGCGGCCGCGGTCGATCTGGGGGGCGGAGGCGCTGGTCTGCGGGGGCTGGGCTGCTGAAGTCGATGCCGACACCGCTTGCCCCGATGCATTGACGAATGCAAACGAAGCCATGCCCAGGGCAAGGGCCAATGTCGCAATCCAGGAGAGTGTTCTCACGGCTGCCTCAGACCAGGGACCCGGGCGACTTGAGGTAGCGCGAGGTGATGGCTTGGGCGGTGCGATAAGCCAGGGCGGCCACCGTGCCGGTCGGGTTGTAGCCGGGGTTCTGCGGGAAGGCACTCGCGCCGATGACGAACAGGTTCGAGACATCCCAGCTCTGCAGATAGCTGTTGACGGCGCTCGTCGAAGGATCGGTGCCCATGATGGCGCCGCCCGTGTTGTGCGTAGTTTGATAGGGCACCACGTCCCAGCTGCCCTTGCGCGGATTGATCTTGATCTCGCGGGCCTTCATCGCGCGGGCCACTTCGGCGGCGCGTTCGGTCAGGTAATCCGACATGCGATGCTCGTTGTCCGTGAAGTCGAAGGTCATGCGCATCAGCGGCCGGCCGTAGACATCGCGATAGGTCGGGTCGAGATCGAGGTAATTGCCACGATGGCTCATCACCGCGCCGTGAGTGGAGACGGTGGTGGAGCGCAGATAGTTCTTGGCGACGGCCCGTTTCCAGGACGAGCCCCAGCTCGGCGTGCCTTCCGGTGTCGCGTGCGATTCGATCGGGCGGGCGCCGGTCTGCACGATGCCCAGGAAGCCGCCACCGATGAAGCCCAGGCCGGCATGGTCGAAGTTGTCGCCATTGAACTCGTCGATCAGCATGCCGTGCGCGCCCGCGCCGATGAAGGGGTTCAGCAGCTTGTCCTCATAGAACACATTGACGGAGGAAGTGATTTGATAAGCATAGTTCTTGCCGATCACGCCCTGGCCGCTTGTCGGGTCGTAGGGCTTGCCGATGCCTGATGTCAACAGCAATCGAACGTTATGCAGGATGTAGGCGGTCAGCAGGATCATGTCGGCCGGCTGCTCGAATTCGCGGCCTGCGGCGTCCACATAGGTGACGCTGACCGCGCGTTTGCCTGTGGAATCGAGATTGATGCGCGTGACCTCGCATTCGGTGCGCAGTGTGAAATTGGGCTTGCGCATCAGCACCGGCAGGATCGTGGTCTGGGCCGTGGCTTTCGAGTAGTTGCCACAGCCGAACTTCTCGCAGAAACCGCAGTAAGTGCAGGGGCCGAGTTGCACGCCGAGCGGGTTGGTGTAGGCCCTGGACATGTTGGCCGAGGGCTGCGGGAAGGGCTTGTAGCCCAGCGAGCGGGCGGCCTCGGCAAAGAGCGTTGGCGGATAGCTCATCGCCATCGGGGGATTCGGATACTCGCGTGAGCGCGCTCCTTCGAAAGGATTGCCACCCTCCTGGATTTGCCCGTTCAGGTTGCCGGCCTTGCCCGAGATCCCGCAAAGGTATTCGAAGCGCTCGTAATGCGGCTCTAAGTCTTCGTACGTGACGCCCCAATCCTGGATCGTCATCGCGTCGGGAACGGCCTTCGCGCCATAGCGTTCGAGGTTGTGGCTGCGCGCAACAAAGTCCGTCGGCAGGAAGCGCCAGGTTTGGCCGTTCCAATGCACGCCCGCCCCGCCCACGTTTGTGCCCGGCAAGAATGAACCGAGCTGGCGCATGGGCAACGCCGTCTGGGCCACGTTGTTGCGGATGGTCAGGGTCTCATGCGCGGGACGTTGGAACAGCTCTTGGCGCCAGTAATAGCGCAGTTCGTCCTGTGCGAATGTCGTCGCGAAATCGGTCGGCGTGTCACGCCAGCTGCCGCGTTCCAGGGCGAGGACGTCAACGCCAGCGTCGGTCAACTCCTGGGCAAGGATGGCGCCGGTCCAGCCGAAGCCGATCATCAGGGCCGGTACAGAAGGAAGTTTTTGTGCCATCACATTCCCTTCCGTCAGGCCTTGGCGATCCACTCGACGCGGCCCTTCAGGCCCACAGGCGGCAGCGGATAGGCCTCACCGTGCTTGCTCACGTGGGCGCTGTGGTCATAGCGCGCGCCGGGAAAGCCGATCAGCTTCCAGCCGACCATGTCGCGGTTGCCGCCATAGACCGGGTCCGACCAGAAGCCCTCGAGCGTGTTTTGCCAGAGCATCTTGAAGAAGGACTTCGCATCGGTCGTCGGCAGCTCGAGCCTGCCGCCTTCCAGGCGGTGTAGCCACTTGTCCATGTCGGCCGGCGGGAGCTTGGCGAATGTCAAGCCCGCTTCATGCGAAGCCGCCTCGTCGATCTCGCGGATTGCCGCGCGATAGTAGGCCGCCGGCGGCATCCGAGCCTGAAAGCCCTGGGTCGCTTCTCCCTTGCTCCAGGGCCCTTGCATGTACCAGCGCGAACCCGCGCCGAATTCGCCCGCCAGCTGGCGATCGATGAAGAAGGGAACGCCAGCTTCGACCGCACCCGCACCCAGCTCGTCCTTCGGGATCAGCCGGCTCACGGCCGCTTCGATGAACGCGGCTTCGGCCGGCGACAGGAAGACATAGCTTGCAGGCGGTGTGTGCGGGTCTTTGTTGAACCCGGCGGGCACAGCAGCTTGGCCCGGCTGCCAAGGCATCTCGCCGCTCAGGGAGTTGGCGCCCGCCACCGTTGCCAGCGGCAACGCGACGCTCGAACCCAGCCATCGACGGCGCGACCAGAGCGTTGCTGCATCGTCTTGTGAGCTCTTGCTGAGGTCATTGGTGGGAGGCATGGATGAAGAGCTCTGATTCTTTGCCGCAATGGGCTGAGAGCCGATCTTCATCATTCCAGTGCGCGGCGTTACCAGGACGACGCCGGCAAGATGGGTAGGAGACTGCCTACGAGGCGAACGGTGACCGGCGCGTATGACGGCCCGCCCTCTGAAGTGGACAACGCCGGGAAGTCAGTGCTAGCGAGTAGTCATTGCTCGTTGACAGGACGTCACTTGAGACCATTCAGTGCGATGGAACTCCTTAAGCGCCCGGCCCCGGCCGACCCGGTGCTGCCGGGCGGGGCCGCGAATTCACTGCCCGAAAGAAGTCGCCCATCAGCGCCTCGTGCCTGACCGTTCCGCGTTAAGTGCTCAGATTGCAGATCTGCGGCGAAGGACCCTCAGAGAAATTCGTCAGTAGCCTGTTGATGCCCAGAACCTGCTGCTTCGCCGTGACTGGCCGATTGATCGGAGCGTGGCGCCGCGAGATGTGATTTTTACCTTCGCATTCCGCTCGGCTCAGGGGTGCTAATCGAGACCCTGCGTGGGTAAGATTTACAACGCTACCGCGAGTCGCGGCCTGAGCTGTGCAAACAGAGGTTGTGCCTTGGGTCAGTCTGCACAACTCGGGTCGGCGAGAGCCGACCCGAGTTGATCGAGTGAGTCTGTCTCGCAATTCGAATTTCGGTGGTACTTGGCTCGCGCAAACGTCGCCAAAACCGGCCGTTTCTAGGCTCCTCGCGCCCAGTGCGCGCGCTGCGGGCGCACTCATCCCTGCGCTCCCATCAACTGCCTGCGCACCATCCACAGGTTGCTCATCGCGAACAGCATTGCCAGTCGCGCTGTGTTCTTGGCCAAGCCCCGGTATCTCACCTTGGCGTAGCCGAACTGCTGCTTGAGGACTCGGAACGGATGCTCGACCTTGGCCCGCACGCTGGCCTTGAGCTTCTCTGCCCTCTCCAGCGGCCGCTCCCGCTTGTTTGCCGGGTTCAATGCGCGCTGCTTGCTCGGCGGCATCGCGATGTGCCATGTGAGGTCAAGGTCCTGGCTTCCTCGCGCTTGTCGATACCTCGATAGCCCGCGACCCCGAACACGACCCGCTCTTCGCCGTGAAGCAGCGCTGCGGCTTGCGTGACTTCGCTGACGTTGGCGGAAGTCCCGACGACGGCGTGCGCCAGACCCGATTCGGCATCCACGCCTATGTGCGCTCGCATGCCGAAGTGCCACTCATTGCCCTTCTTGACCTGGTGCATCTCAGGATCGCGCTCGCCGTCCTTGTTCTTGGTCGAACTCGGCGCGGCGATGATGGTGGCGTCAACGATGGTGCCGGTCTTGAGCATCAAGTCCTGTTGCGCCAGTCCCGCGTTGATCGTCGCCATCACTTGCGCTGCCAGATCGTGCTTCTCCAAGAGATGCCGAAACCGCAGGATGGTCGTCTCGTCAGGAATGCGCGGGGAGCCCGCCAGCCCAGCGAACTCGCGATACAACGGGCGCTCGTGCAGATCCTCTTCCATCGCCGGGTCGCTGAGGCTCCACCACAATTGCAAGCAATGGATGCGCAACATCGTTTCGACAGCGAACGGCGGGTGGCCTCCCAAAGCTTGATGGGCACCGCGCGCGTGGGGCTGAATGATCCCGACCAACGTCGCCCATGGCACCACGCCATTCATCTCCTCGAGGAAGATCTCCTTGCGCGTCTTCTTGTGGATCGGGTCAAAGCCAAAGTTCGATTGCGACATGGCCCTCATGTTCCTCGACGCTCACCCCGCGCGCCAGTCGGATTGACCAGAGGTTTTGCAGATGACCCTAGCGCCGTGCCGTTTTCGAATAAGCTGTGCAGCAGCAATTCCAAGGCAAGGCGCAGGTCATCCAGCGAATTGCGGCGGAAGCCCGCTCACGCCAGCATGCCGATGCAGTTGCATGCGCGCGTTCTGGGCGCTTAATCTATTTCCACGCCCGCGGCGGCTACACGACGGCCTGCTGGCCTACGCCAGAGTGCTTTGAAGGCTGACTCGCCGGGCCAACAAGCTGGCCTATCGTGACATCGCAGCGAGCAAATCGCTACCTCGCATCGCGCCGCACGGTGCCAGCTTCTGACATCCTCTGAGACAACCGAGTTTGGCCACGGTATGGCCGTCATGGATGAGAAGCACCATGTCCAATCCTTGGCTGAAGAAGAACCCATTCATGAGCATGTGGCTCAGCGGAGCCCATTCGATTGCCAACGCGGCACACGGGCAGATTGCGGCCGTTGTGAAGCGTGAGTCAACAGCTGCGCTGAACCAGGCGACGCAGGATGCATTCATTCTCTGGACCGGAGTGATGATAGGCAAGCCGACACCCAAGCCCCGACGCAAGAGAAGGAAGTAGCGGCGGCGCTTCGTTCGCCGATCCGCCTCGCGTCGGGAAGTCGTATGAAACGATCCTCATGGATACGACTGTTCGCAAGGAACACGGCAACGATGTCGAAGGCGCTGAAGCCCTTGCTCGAGAGGCGCAAACCACCTGCTGGTAACGGCGACTGGTTGAGGGGATGGGTGATGGGCCCGCAAGGCGCACGTGGCTACTGGATATTCCGCCCCGCGGGCGTAAAGTTCGGTGAGCGCCTGCCGCTGATGGTCATGCTGCATGGTTGCCATCAGGATGCCAAGAGCTTTGCGGCCAGCACGCGGATGAATGCCATCGCCGCCAGTCAGCGCTTCTTGGTGCTATACCCTGAACAAGATCGCCTATCGAATGCGCAGGGATGCTGGAATTGGTTCGACACGAAATCCGGTCGTGCTCATGGCGAAGCCGCCTCGATCCTGTTGGTGGTCGACCAAGTGTGTGGACTCGATGCTGCGGACCGGGAGCGGGTGGCCATTGCGGGCTTATCGGCGGGAGCGAGCATGGCCGCGCTTGTGGCGATACGCTACCCTACTCGGTTCAAGGCGGTAGCCATGCATTCTGGTGTGCCGCCGGGGGCTGCCCACTCCCCGCTATCGGCCGTCGGAGCGATGCTGGGCAATCGCAGGATTCCGCAGCCCCACGCATCTGAGAGCTCGAAAAATGAATGTCCACCGTTGCTGGTCATTCACGGCAGTGTCGATGCGGTCGTGTCAATTCAGAACGCCGATGCCGCAGCGCGCCGTTGGTCGGATGCTGTCGGCGCCCGTGAAGGGATGCCGCGTGAAGTGCGTCGCGGTCAGCGCTACCCGATGACAGTGACGGATTTCAAATGTGCCCGAAGTATCGTTGCCACGCTTGTCCAGATCGAATGCCTCGGTCACGCCTGGAGCGGCGGAGCCGGAAATCAGAATTTCAGCGATCAGAAGGGGCCAGACGCGTCACGCATGATCTGGACATTTGCGGCAAAACAGTTTGGCCGGAGCGCAGTCGCTCAAGTCGGCAATGCATCCTAGGCCGGCCATTGGTGCCGTGGGGGGCGACACGACTCAATAACTATCGCCCAGCGGCATGATTCATGGCTCGACGACGACTGCCCGGAGCCGCTGCGAAGCCGAGGTCCGCGAATTTCGAAGCCAGGTAGAGTGTGGCCGGTCGATCTGGGTAGTAGAGAGACTTCTTTGCTAACAAGCCCAAATCAGGTGCTCTACCCGCTCGACCCACTCAAGCCACTGCTGACGGTAGCCTTGGCATCGGTGGGCGTACCCTCGTTGTCGATTGAATGCGATTTTTTTGCGGGCCGGTACTTTCGCCCGTTGTGCCAGGCGCATATGGAACGCGGCCACAGCGCTCCTGTTCATCCAGATCCTCAATGCCGATCATGCGATTGCTTGCCTGTTTGTTGGCCGCAAGTAACCCGTTGAGCTTGAGGTGCAATGCCACGCTCTCCTTGTTCTGGCCCTGCTGGATCAGCGAGACCATCAAGAAGGTCACGATGGTGGTGCCCGTGTAGATAACGAGCTGCCAGCTTTCGGAATAGTGGATTACGTGTCCCAGCGCCGCCCATTAGAAGACGACACGGCCGAAAGCCGTCATGAAGGCCAGCGGCGATCGGGCCCAGCGGCTAACGCGGGCGGAGAAGCGGTGGAACAGCATCAGCAAGATTGAATGGCGGGCATAGCTGGCGGTATTCGTCGCTGGCATGGATCCAACGCCCCCTGGATCTGCTGCTGTTCCGCCTGCGGAATCCTCAACTCCGGGGTACCCACTTTCAACCCGCTGCGGCAAGCAGTTCGGCCTTGCGCGATGCCATCTCGTCGCCCAATGCGGACATATCGAGCTTGGATTTCCTGGCCCTGGGGAACATCTCGTTCTGCTCCTCCTTGACGTGATGCTTGACGAACTCCGACATGACCTTGACGCGAGCGTTGTACATCTCGCCGCCGGGCTCGGCACCCTTTACTTGAGCGATCAGCTCCTTGATTGAAGCGTGTTCGACATTCGCTTCGGGCACCATTTCCTGGTCCTTGAGCGCCGCCTTCACCGCCGGATAGAAGATCTCTTCCTCGATTTCCGTGTGCACAGTCAGTTCCGTACAGATCTGCTCGACCAGTTTCTTCTTCTTTCCGGCGGACCGGGATTTCTGAAACTCCTCGAAAAGCGCGCTGACGGTCTTGTGATCCGCCTTGAGCAAGGCGATTGCGTCTTGTGTCCTGGCCGGTCGGCCGGTGGTTTTGCGAATAGTAGTTGCCATGATGTTCTTTCGTAGACTCGCCAAGTCCTCAGCTTCTGGAATGTGGGGCGCCTGCCGACTTTGCGTCGGGCCTTCGACGCGACCCGTCGGACAACACGAACATCCGCGGTAGGCCAAGAAGCGAGCCTCCTACGCCGCTACGACCAAGCCAATTTCCGGCCGAACTAATGCACCAGCGTGCCGGTATGGGAAGGTGTCATTCGTGAGCCAGCTAGCCCTGCCGACACCGACCGTAGGACGACGCCCACCGCCTTAACAGTCGCGGACCTGCAAACGCGGCATGGCCTCGGCCGTATCTTGGTGCACGTATCGGGCGACGCAAACGCGGACTCCGATGCGCCATCAACCATCTCGTGAGGATCGCCATGAACAAAGACCAAGTCGCAGGCGCCGTCAAGAACGCGGCCGGCAAAATGCAACAGAAGACGGGCCAGGCTATCGGCAGCACATCGCAGCAGGCCAAGGGCATTGCCAAGCAGGTGACCGGTACGGCCCAGAAGAACCTGGGCAATGTCGAAGAAGCCATGAAGGACGCGAGCAAGGGCAAGCGCTGAGCGAGGGCTGCAGAGCAGCCACCCGATCTCATGTGGCCCGCTGGTCGGGTCCTCGCTGCTTCGCAGCCATCACAGGTCCTGAACTGCCATGCCGAAACAAAACAAGGCCGCTACACGGGCCAGCGATAGAAACACCCACGCCGGATCGGGCGGCGAACTCCACCAGTCGCAAGCGGGTCAGCACGTGGCCTTGACGACCAACCAGGGCACGCCCGTTTCGGACAACCAGAACTCGCTGCGCGCGAACATGCGCGGGCCGACCCTGCTTGAAGACTTCATCCTGCGGGAGAAGATCACCCATTTCGATCACGAGCGCATTCCGGAGCGCATCGTGCATGCGCGCGGCACGGCGGCCCACGGGTTTTTCGAGCTCACCGCATCCCTCTCGGACTACACCACCGCCCAGGTGCTGACCGAGGTCGGTGAACGTACGCCCCTGTTCACACGCTTCTCGACGGTGGCCGGCGGCTCGGGCTCGGCGGACACGCCCCGCGATGTACGCGGCTTCGCGGTCAAGCTGTATACGAAGCAAGGCAACTGGGACCTGGTGGGCAACAACATCCCGGTGTTCTTCATCCAGGACGCGATCAAGTTCCCCGACCTCGTGCATGCGGTGAAGATGGAGCCCGACCGCGGCTTCCCGCAGTCGGCCACGGCCCACGACACCTTCTGGGACTTCATTTCGCTGACGCCCGAGTCTATGCACATGGTGATGTGGATCATGTCGGACCGCACGCTGCCGCGTTCACTGCGCATGATCGAGGGCTTTGGCATCCACAGCTTCCGCCTCGTCAACGCAAAGGGCGAGTCCACCTTCGTCAAATTCCATTGGCGCCCGAAGCTCGGCCTGCAATCGACTGTGTGGGACGAAACGGTCAAGATCGCCGGCGCCGATCCCGACTTCCATCGCCGCGACCTGTTCGAGGCGATCCAGTCCGGCGCCTTCCCGGTATGGGAGCTGGCCGTGCAGCTGTTCAGCGAAGAGGAGGCTTCGAAGTTTCCCTTCGACCACCTCGACCCCACCAAGCTGATTCCCGAGGAGATGGTGCCGCTGAAGGTGATCGGCCGCATGGTGCTGGACCGCTGGCCGAACAATTTCTTTGCAGAAACCGAGCAGGTGGCCTTCTGCCCATCGCATCTCGTTCCGGGCATCGATTTCTCGAATGATCCGCTCCTGCAGGGGCGGCTGTTTTCCTACCTTGACACGCAGCTGTCACGACTGGGCTCGCCCAACTTCCATCAATTGCCCATCAACGCGCCCAAGTGCCCCTTTGCCAACCACCAGCGTGATGGCCATATGCAGATGGCTAGGCCGGTGGGCCGCGTCAACTACGAGCCCAACTCCCTGGCCACCGATTCGCCGCGCGAAACACCGCGCGGCTTTTATTCTTTCGCGGCGAGCGAATCGGGCGAGCGCGGTCGCATGCGGGCGGAAACCTTCGCCGACCACTACAGCCAGGCGCGGCTCTTCTACCGCAGCCAATCGTCCGTCGAGCAAACCCATATCGCCTCGGCGCTGGTGTTTGAACTGTCGAAAGTGCAGGCTCTGCATGTGCGCCAGGCGATGGTCGCCCATCTCGTTCATATCGACGTCGAACTGGCGAACCGAGTCACGCGCGGCCTCGGGCTGGACGTCGTGCCGCCAGCTCCCGCGGCGGCCATGCCTGTCATCGAGATGGAGGCGTCGCCAGCCCTGCAACTGATCGGCAAGATGAAGGCCACGCTGCAGGGCCGCTGCGTCGGCCTCCTCGTCGATGACGGCTCCGACGCCAGCGCCATCGCGGCGCTGGTGAAGGCCATCACCGCTGCCGGCGCTTCAAGCAAGATCGTGGCCCCTCGCATTGGTGGCGTGAAGCTGGGAGACCAATCGTTGCTGGCCGTTGATGGCCAGTTGGCCGGCACGCCATCGGTGCTTTTCGATGCCGTCGCCGTGCTGCTGTCGGCCACCAGCGCGCAAACGCTGAGCCACGAGGCCGCTGCGATCGACTTCGTGCGCGATGCCTTCGGGCATTTGAAGGCCATCGCCATCGACGCGGGCGGCCAGGCGCTGCTTCAGGCGGCAGGCGTGCATCCTGACTCAGGTGTCGTCGCGGCCGATGATCCGAAGACCTTCATCGCCGCCGCCAAGACCCGGCATTGGGTGCGTGAACCGGCGCTGAGAACGCTGGCCTAGGATTCGGGAGGGCCATGCGCATCGGCACGGCCGCCTGGTCTCTCCCCCTCCGCCTGAGCGAGAGATTTCCGGGCGAGGGCCAGCACCTGCAACGGTATGCGCGCGTGCTCAACTGCACGGAGATCAATTCGTCCTTCTATCGCAGCCACCGGATCGAGACCTATGAGCGATGGGCGGCGCTGACACCGGCGGACTTCCGCTTTGCGGTCAAGCTGCCGCGAAGCGTCAGCCACGAGGCAAGGCTAACGCCTTGGCGCTGCAGGCCTTGTTGGGTTCGTGATATCACCGAACTTCAGGCGCCGCGCTTGTCTCATTGGTTAGCGTGAGATCGTCTGATTTGAATGACGGGCCTAAGAACTTATCCGTAAATAGCAAACTACCCATCCGAGTCGCAGAATGCGCGGCGTCGGAGAACGACATTGACACGCAAACGAGTCGAATCGTGGGTCGTGGCGGATGAGTTCTGGCAGCGAGTCGAACCACTGATACCGGAGCGCGCGCCGCAGCCAGACAAGACCTACCTGCGCAAGCCCGGCGCAAGTCGGCCGCCGAAGCCGGCGCGCCAGGTGTTCGAGGCTATCGGGTTCGTGCTGCGCACGGGCTGCCAATGGAAGCCTCTGCCCAAGGAGAGGTTCGGCAGCGCCAGTGCCATCCACAAGCGGCTCCAGGAGTGGAAGCGATCCGGCTTGTTCGAATCGCTGGGGAAGGCAGGGCTGGCCGAGTACGACGACATGGCAGGCATCGTGCGGCGATGGCAGAGCGTGGGCGGGGCCATGATGAAGGCCCCGCTGGCGCAAGAAGCCGTTGGGGCGAATCCAACGGATCGGGGAAAAAAAGGGGAAGCAAGCGGCACCTGTTGGTGGACGGTCGTGGCGTCCCGTTGTCGCTCATCGTGACCGCAGCCAACGTCAATGATGGCAAACGGCTTGACCAAGTGCTGCAAGCCATCGTCATCAAGCGCAAGTGCCCACCCCTGCGCCGAAACAAGCATCTGTGTGCCGATGCGGGCTACCGCAGCGCCGAGAATCTGCGGATCATCGACGAGCACGGCTATATCGCTCACGTCGTTGACCGCAAGCGTGAAGCCGACGCCAAGCGTAGGCACCCAAACAGGAAGGCTCGGCGCTGGGTGGTCGAGGTGGCACACAGCTGGTTCACCAATGAGGGCCATGATCGCAATCAGCTCGCGCCAATGGCCATCGCCGCACGCGAAGCAATGGGCAAGGCCAAGCTGCAGGCGGTCGCGGACCGCGGGTACTACAGCGGCACGCAGATCAAGGACTGTGACGACGCCGGCATCGCGCCGATGCTTCCCAAGCCGGCGACCTCCAACGCCAAAGCTGAAGGCCGGTTCGGCAAAGCGGACTTCATCTACATCGCCCGTGACGATGAATATCGGTGCCCCGCTGGCCAGCGTGCGATCTACAGATTCACGCGAGAGGAGAACGGCTTGCAGATACGTCGTTACTGGAGCAGCGCGTGCCCGCAGTGCCCGATCAAGAAGCAGTGCACACCGAGCGACTACCGACGCATCTCACGCTGGGAGCATGAGCCCGTTCTGGACGCAGCGCAGCGCAGGCTTGATATGCATCCCAATGCCATGACCGTGCGCAGGCGAACGGTCGAGCACGTCTTCGGCACATTCAAGCATTGGATGGGCTCAACGCACTTCCTGATGCGCACCTTGCCGAACGTTGGCACGGAGATGAGCCTCCACGTCATCGCCTACAACCTCAAACGGTTGATTGGCATCCTTGGCATTGCGAGAACGATCAAAGCGATGAGGTTGCTGGGCGCGTAGGCGCCCTTTAACGGCGCCCAGGGACCGCACAGGTCCTGAAGATCACGTAGAGAAGCTGCCGCTAGGCTCTCCAGCGGTCATCAGCGCTTGCGACGTCGGTCCATGTTCCCAAAACTCGGCTTCCGAGCGTTCTCACACGGCCTCGCTGCATAGCGGTCACCAAGAGATCAAGCACGACAAGCGTCGATGCGGTGCAGAGGGCACCCGCCTCGAATGCCATCGTCTCGACGATTGCCTCACATCGCCTGGGCGGCAGACTGATCTGAGGCATCAGGTCTTCGCCGCGCTACCGGCTGGCGCTCGACCCGCTCCCCGGTCCAACCGATTGCGTTTCTTCCCTATTCACCTTTGAGCAGCTTGAGGCGGAGGAGACTTTCGGCACTCGCAACGATGGCCTCTTCAGCAGATCTGGGACTCCAACCCAGCAGCCGTTGAGCTTTGGCGCTGGTCGCATTCAGATTGACGCCCAGCAGCGGCACGACTTGCTTGGCCTTCGGATTGAATAGGGCGCCGAACCGAACCAGCCAGTTCGGCAGCGTCCGTGTCGATACGTTGCGCGCCGCGGGGCCGAGCCTCCTGCGTAGAATTTGCGAAACGTCGCTCAGCCACATGCTTTTGCCCGCGATCGCTACAAAGCGTTCGCCGCGGGCTGCTGGCGTGGTCATCGCTCGCAGGTGCAAGTCAGCGACATCTCTGACGTCGATGAAGCCGGAGTTGAGTTTGGGCGTACCCGGAAGTCCGTCGAGGATCTCCTTGATCAGTCGGATCGAGTGCGAATAGTCGGGGCCCAGGGCCGGGCCGAGGACAGTCGTCGGGTTGACCGTGGCCATCTCCATTGCTTTTCCCTCTCGTTCGATGAAGTCCCAGGCCGCCCGTTCGGCAAGCGTCTTTGACCTTTGATAGGGGGCGAGTTCGGCTGACAGGTCGCTCCAGTCCCTTTCGTCGAAGGGGCGCTCCATCGGCTTGTGGCCGCATCCCACTGCCCCGAACGCCGATGTCAGAACGAACCGCTTGACGCCCGCATCGCGTGCAGCGCGCAGCACACGGAGATTCCCATCGACAGCGGGCTTGATCCATTCATCGTCGGTGGCATACGTTCCCGACGGCGTCGACGAGGCGCAGTGGATCACGTACGTGCATCCCTGAACCGCTTCAGCCCATCCCTTATCAGAGCCCAGGTCCGCGCTGAAGAATGCAAGCATCTCGCCGGGTTGCGCGCCTCCTGCCTTGAGGTTCTCGCGGACCTCTGCTTCTCGTGGCAGCGAGCGCACTGTCGTGTGCACTCGATAGCCCTCGCGCAGCAGCGCCAGGATGCAGTGCTGGGCGATGAACCCGGTGCCGCCCGTGACGAGTACCTGTTTGTCATTCATTGGTGTGATCCTTGGTCATCCGTCGCTTGGGGGGCTCGTCTCAACGGTCAATGGTGACCATGACGTAGTCGTTGTAGCGGTTTCCCGATACGGTGTCACCTTCCGCCATATTCAGGCCACTTCGTTTCCGGCGTAATCAGGCCAGTGGCCGGGGCGGCGTTTTCGGCGTAATCAGGCCAGTGCATTTTCGGCATATACCGGCCAGTTGAGAGCCGCAG
>Ga0265327_10000312_pt1 | contig 93831 bp, 99 predicted proteins | sample 41621metaG_FD_202089 | JGI IMG/M metagenome (GOLD analysis project Ga0265327, IMG submission 202089) | Rhizosphere microbial communities from Carex aquatilis grown in University of Washington, Seatle, WA, United States - 4-16-21 metaG | ecosystem: Host-associated > Plants > Roots > Rhizosphere...
CAGGTGGAAGTACTGTCAGTTGGTAAACAATCTGGAGTTGAAATTGGACCAGTAGAATACATCGTAGCATAGACGCTTTGCGCAACAATATAGAGCAAAGCAATCACAGGAATCAATAAGTATATTGGGATTTTTGAAAAAAGTTTTTTCATATATATTTGTTTTTAATTACAGTCATGCGCCATTGACACTAAAACTCCATTTGTAATGTGTATTATATAACAAGTTGACGAAGCCGTATCTTTCATAATTATTCCTGAGGCATTTTCAAGAAAAATATTTCCAGTGGTATCTAAGGTTTCCGCAGGTGTGGTTGTACCTATACCAATCTTTTGACCAGATAAATCGCCGTAAATAGTATTACCAATATTTAAAAAAGATCCATTTCCAGAAGGACTTACACCTGATCCAATTGAAATATTGTTGTTTGTAGTTGTATTCTGTCCAGAATTATTTCCAAAAGCAGTATTATAATTTCCAGTAGTAATACTGTATCCTGCTCCATCACCAAATACACTATTATACGAAGCCACAGTTGAAAATCTACTATCCCCATCTCCAAAGGCACTATTACCTGAACCAGTGGTATTATTTTGCAATACATTTGCACCAAGGCCAGTATTTTCACTACCAGTTGTATTGGATTTTATTGCACCTCCACCGACAGCAGTATTATAACTTCCTGTCGTATTGGGATTCAAAGCATAATCACCAACTGCAGTATTGTATCCAACTGATACATCATGTTGGAGTACTCCAGCCCCAACCCCAGTATCATGAGAAGTGGTCGGATTTACTGTTCCAGCTTGATAACCAACAAAAGTATTGTTTACACCACCACCACTAGTCGTCCCAACAGCATAACCAACATAGGTGGAATTTTTGGAATTATCAAAAAGTATTGTTCCGGCTAAACTTGGAAAAACAACTCCACAAGTGGAAGTACTATCTGTTGGCAAACAATTTGGATTCAAAGTTGCACCAGGAGAATACAGAGAAGCGCTTACTCCCTGTGCAAAGACATAGAGTAGTGCGATTAGCATAGCTAGAGGAAATATAGAAATTTTTGAAAAAAGTTTTTTCATATTTATAAAATATTTTTAATAATAAACTGAGTATATTATACCTTTAAAAGAACAGGTTTGGCAAAGTTATTTATCAACAGGTTTTTGGTGTGGAATCTTAGAAAATCAAATTATATAACTAAAAACCGAGCGCAACATTTTTAAAAATGTTGCGCTCGGTTAAGAAAAATTTGATTTACAAACTAATTACATGCATGCGCCGTAGAAACTATAACTCCATTTGTAATGTTAGTTATATAACAAGATGATGAAGAAGCGTCTTTCATGATTATTCCTGAACCGTTTTCAATATACATATCGCCCACTATATCAAGAGATTCAGCGGGGGTTGTTGTTCCAATTCCTATTTTTTTTGTAGACAAATTTCCATAAATCGTACCGCCGATATTCAAAAAGTTTGAAACATCACCTGGAGTGTCTTGATTAGCACCAATTATTATATTACTGCTTCCAGTAACAATAGAATTACCAGTAGAATATCCAAGTAAGGTATTATTGTTTCCGGTCGTAATATTGAATCCTGATTTATAGCCAATGGCACTATTATAAATACCAGTTGTAAGGTGCATCATAGCGTCTTTTCCAAAAGCAGCATCTCTCTGACCAGTAGTCTCATTCATTAATGCGTTCGCACCAAGAGCATGTTCTTCATAAGCAGTGAAATAATAAGACTTTAATGCATTGGCGCCAACCGCAGTGCTATAATCATCCGTATTCGCAGCTAACGCTGAATCCCCAATTGCAGTATTAACACCAGATCCAGCAGTATCCTTTAATGCACTAGCTCCGATTCCGACATCGGCAGCAGAACCAACATTTATACTTGATGCAGGATAACCAATAAAAACATTCTGAATTCCAGCACCACTAGTGGTTCCAACTCCATATCCTATATAAATATCTTTATTAGAGTTTGTAAAATTTATATTACCAGAAATCTCTGGGAAACGAACTCCGCAGGTGGAAGTACTGTCAGTTGGTAAACAATCTGGAGTTGAAATTGGACCAGTAGAATACATCGTAGCATAGACGCTTTGCGCAACAATATAGAGCAAAGCAATCACAGGAATCAATAAGTATATTGAGATTTTTGAAAAAAGTTTTTTCAAAAATAAATATGATTTTTAGTTACAAGCATGAACCGCCGGTACCAAAACTCCATTTACTATATGAATTATATAACAAGTTGACGAAGCTGTATCTTTCATAATTATTCCCGAAGCATTTTCAACATAAACATTTCCAGCAACATCTAAAACCTGTGAAGGCGTCGTCGTTCCAATACCGATCTTTTGGTTAGCCAAATCTCCGTAGATAGCGTTTCCAATATTTAATAAATATGAACTATCTCCAGTACCCGCACTTATATTTGATCCAATTGAAATATTTCCACTTCCAGCATAGGTATTTTCTCCGGAACCGTTTCCAAAAGCAGTATTGTTATTTCCAGTAGTAATATTATATTCTGATCCATCACCAAAAGAAGTATTACCTGATGCAGTAGTTGAATGTCTATTATTTCCATCTCCAAAGGCACTATTACCTGAACCAGTGGTATTATTATGGAGTGTATTTGCGCCAAAAGCAGTATTTTCGCTACCTGTAGTATTAGCATTCATAGATCCTCCACCAACAGCCGTATTGTAAGATCCGGTTGTATTATTATTTAATACATAATCACCAACTGCAGTATTGTATCCTTCCGATACGTCGTGCTGAAGTACACCAGACCCGACTCCAGTATCATGCGAAGTAGTTGGATTTACAGTTCCCGCTTGATAACCAACAAAAGTATTGTTTACGCCACCACCACTAGTTGTTCCGACTCCATACCCTAAGTACGTAGAGTTATGTACACTGTCAAAAAATATTGTTCCCATCAAAGTTGGAAAAACAACTCCACAAGTGGAAGTACTATCTGTTGGCAAACAATTTGGATTCAAAGTTGCACCAGGAGAATACAGAGAAGCGCTTACTCCCTGTGCAAAGACATAGAGTAGTGCGATTAGCATAGCTAGAGGAAATATAGAAATTTTTGAAAAAAGTTTTTTCATATTTATAAAATATTTGATAATAAACTAAATACATTATACCTTTAAAGTATAGCTCTTAGCAAAGTTTACTTATCAACAGTTTTTTGATGGAGGGATTTAAGAAGATATTGGAAGTAGTATATCGGCCGATGGGATACTTGGTCACGAGTTTTTTGCTTGCCATCGCTCGCAAAAACTCTCGACCCCGACTCATTAAATTTTTTGCTAAAAATTTAATTCCGTCTTTCAAATCCCAACGCGAGTGAATACTTTCACTCGCTTCGGCCACGCAATTAAAAAAACGCCTAAATATATGCGTTTTTTAATTGCGTGGCCGATGGAAATTTTTCCCTCGACTTTTTCCTCATCGTCACTCGGAAAAGTCTGGGCACCAGCTCGCCTGTTTTTCTTACTAGAAAAACATGACTCCGCTGTTCAAATCCCATCGGCCGCGCAAAAAGAAAATCGCCCTTAATAGGGGCGATTTTCTTTTTGCGCGGCCGATGGGATTTGAACCCACGACCTCTCCCGTGACAGGGGAGCGCTCTAACCAGCTGAGCTACGACCGCGTATTTACTAACTACGAAAGGATAACAAAAAAGACTATTATTTACAATCTTTCGTGTGTCGGTAGATGGAATCGGACCATCGTTTGAGGCTTATGAGTCCCCCGTTCTACCATTGAACTATACCGACATATATACTGACAAGCATTAATATAACAATTTTTTCAGAAAAATCAATCAATTTGCTTTTTTTCAAAAAAATGATAATATAGTTTCATATAGCGGGGTAGAGTAACGGTAATTCGCAAGGCTCATAACCTTGAGACGCACGTTCGAATCGTGCCCCCGCAACAATTTAAATATTCTTCTCTTTTTATAGATAGATATTTCAAAAAATAATGGTATCATATACCTAGTATCTTTTATGAGTCTAATTAAATAAATATATGCCATTAAAAGACCCCGAAAAAAGAAGAGCCTACCATAATTATTATATGAAAATTTGGTATCCAAAAAACAAACAGAAACACTTGGGATATCTAAGAAATTTAAAAAACAAGCTATTAAAATATATAGAAGACCTTAAAAGAGGTAGTTTCTGCGCCGATTGTGGAATAAGTGGTAAAAAATATCCTAGAATATTAGATTTTCACCACACCAAAGGAAAAAAGGAGTTTGACATCTCGGCCCATTCTAAATATACCCTAAGCATTGAAAAAATAAAAAAAGAAATTGATAAATGCGATATTGTATGCGCAAATTGTCACAGAATAAGAACAATATACAAAAAACAGACTAAATAATCTTAAACTCATCAAAAACGGTCTGGTATAACCCGATTATTCTTTTTGCTTCTCTTTGGGTTATCAAAAATTCAGAACCTTGGTGTGCAATGGCATTTCGGATTTTGTGTGCTTCCCATGCATTTTCAATATTTGTAAAATCACTTGCTTCAACTGCTTTCAATTTTTCCCCAATACTCTCCCCCGGCAATTGAAACGTATCCAAAAGCTCACTTAAAATAATGTCGGCTTCAAGAATAGCCAATTTCCATTTATTTGGATCGTCTGAATTGATATGTTCTGTCACGAGATCCCATTTTTTATTTCTCAAAGCTTCTACAGGTTTATTTGATTCATCTTTAACTTCAGTAACTTTTGAAAGCATTTCTTGTTTCATTTTTACATATTTTAAGGTGTAGTACCAAACAATAAAAAACATTGCCAAGGAAAAAAGAACAGAAAAAACAGCATATCTCGCAAAAAAATTGATCAAATAATATGGCAGATTACTAAAAAAGGCTAAGATTGCATTATGTAATTGCGAAGCCCAATCCGTAGCACCATTTGCTCCACCCATAATAAGCTTGTAAATATCTTCTAATAGTAGAATCGGATCATAGGAGTGAGTTGTATCAAGACCTGTTTGCATAAAAATATTATAACATTATTTTTCTTCCAAATGTTTTCCTAAAATAAAAAGTACTTCTTCATTTCCATGACTTGCTATTATCTGAACTCCGAGAGGAAGTTCTTTATCACCGACTTTTTTGGAGCCTTGTGGAATTGAAATTGCAGGAACTCCCGCCAAATTTATTGGGACAGTAAAAATATCTTCAAGATACATCTGAAGTGGATCATTTATTTTCTCCCCTATTTTAAATGCCGGTCCTGGAGTTGTCGGGGTAATAATCACATCAACTTTTTCAAAAGCTTTTTTATAATCTTCCCTTATCAGACTTCTGACGAGATTTGCTTTGTTGTAATAAGCATCATAATATCCGGATGAAAGAACATAGGTTCCAAGAATAATTCTTCTGCGAACCTCCCTTCCCAAACCAGTTTGTCGTGAAAGAAAATAATCTTCAATTCCATCCTTCCCTGAAACTCTTTTCCCAAAACGCATTCCGTCAAATCGTGCCATGTTTGAAGAAACTTCGGCTGGGACAATGACATAATAGGTGGCCAAAGCATATTTTAGATTTGGCAGTTCAACAAGTTCTGTTTCATATCCTTCACTTTTTAATTTACCCTGAAGATCATTAATATTTTTAAATATCTCATCATTATAAACGTTTTTCTCAATATTAAATTCTTTGACAAATCCAATCTTTATCTTTGATTTTTGCTCTTTTATCTTTGATATTTCTATGCTCGTGCTATCTTTTTCATCCTTACCTTTTATCGCATCAAAAAGTATTTCAGCATCCTCAACCGTTTTTCCAAATGTTCCAATCTGATCAAGCGAAGATCCCATGGCCATAACTCCATATCTTGAAACAATTCCATATGTCGGCTTCAAACCAACAATTCCGCAAAAACTTGCTGGTTGGCGAATCGAACCACCCGTATCAGAACCAAGTGCAACAAGCGCCATATTTCCAGCAACTGCTGCTGCTGAACCTCCCGAAGAACCTCCGGCAACTCTTTCCAAATCAAGTGGATTTCTTGTAACTCCATAGGCCGAATTTTCTGTAGAACCTCCCATGGCAAATTCGTCCATATTTGTTCTGCCGAGAAATACAACCCCTTCTTTTTTCAATTTTTCAATAACTGTTGCATCATAAGTTGCTTTATAATTTTCTAGAATTTTTGATGCAGAGCTTGCGATTTTTCCCTTTATTAAAATATTATCTTTTACAGCAATCGGAATACCTGTAAGCAAACTAGCTTTTCCTGATTTTATAATTTCATCAGCTTTCCTTGCCTGATCCAAAACATCGGAATAGACTTCAAGATATGCATTTAATTCTTTGTTTTTATTTTTAATTTCTAGAAGATAAGCGGAGGCTAAATCGACGGCAGTATACTCTCCTTTTATCAAGGCTTCATGAGCTTTTTTAATTGTTAGGCTTTTTAAATCAATCATAAAATTATAAAATCTTTTTTACTTTAAGATAATTATCTTGTGATTCTGGCATATCTTCAACAAGAACATCTGTATTTGAAGCTGTTTCTGTAGGATTAACATCATCTCTCATAATGTTTCTGTGTTCAAGAGCTTTCGGGGTGCCTTCCATTTTAGACGAAACTTCTTTTAACTGAGCAACATAACCCAAAATCGGATCAATTTCCTTGAGTAATCTTTCTTTCTCTTCTTGAGTTAATTCAATTCTCGCCAATTTGGCAAGTTTTTCTATATCTTTAATTTCGAGCATACAGACAATATAACATTTTGAGAAGTAAAAGAAAACGGGCGGAAAAGCTTCGCTTTTCCGCCCGTTTTAACTTCAAGAATGAAAGAAAAACGCCAAAGCCATTATCACATAAGCAGTCAGAAGCTGAATTCCCTCAAGCCAGTTGCTCTCACCATCTTCAATAACAGCATTAACAATAAATACAGAAAAAATTATCGCCACAAGTTCAAAAGTATTAAAAATCAAATTCATCTGTGTCTGAAAAAATAAACTTGCGAGAACCAAAACAGGGGCGACGAACATTGCGACCTGCGTTGCTGAGCCGATTGAAATCTGCAATGCCAAGTCTATTTTATTTTTTATTGCGACAGTGATTGCAGAAGTATGTTCAGCTGCATTTCCGATGATCGCTATAAAAATTACACCAATGAAAAGTTCGGTCCACCCAAAAGTATAAACAAGAGGTTCTATTGTACCGACTAAAATTTCACTCATAACAGCAACAAAAATAGTGGAGAGAAGCAAAACAACAATACTCTTTGAAATGCTCCAGCGAGCCTCGTATTTCCCAACATCTTCGGTATATAAATGTTTATGAGTTTTTAGAGAGAAAAGTAGACTAGAAAGATACACAAAAATCATGACCACAGAAACCGCAATACTCAATTTTTCAACAATAAAAGTTGAAGGTGTTGCAGATGTAATGAGAAAAATCGCTGGAATAACAAGCGCAATAACAGCAAGAAGAAGCGTTGAACCGCTTGCCTTTGCAGCGGTTGCATTAAAAGTCTGTTTTTCTCTTTTTAATCCTCCGAAGAAAATTGCTGTACCCAAAACCAAAAGAAGGTTTCCAATAATTGAACCAGTAATTGATGCTTTTACAACTTCAATAAGTCCGGCCTGAAGAGCAAAAATACCAATAATGAGTTCCGTGGCGTTTCCAAAAGTTGCATTGAGAAGTCCTCCAAGTGCTGGTCCCGTATGGACGGTAAGCTCTTCTGTTGCTTCACCAATATATTTTGCAAGAGGAATAATCGCAAGTGCAGATAAAATAAAAAGACTTATTGGAGAAAACTTCATCCAATACACAATTAAAGTTACAGGAATAAAAACCAAAAGAACTTTGAAAAACTTATCCATTTATTTATTTGATTAAATTATTAAAAGATTTTTCATCTAATATTTGAACTCCGAGTTCCTGCGCTTTTTCAAACTTTGATCCTGGCTTTTCTCCAGCAACAAGATATGAAGTTTTTGAAGAAACTGATTCTGAAATATCACCGCCCAAAGCGCGAATTTTTTCTTTAGCTTCATCACGAGACATTCCGGAAAGTGTGCCGGTTATAACAAAAGACTGACCAGAAAATTTACCCGACTGGATTCCCGTCTTCACGGGAATGACAGAAATTTTTACATATTTTAAAAGTCTATCAGTTAGTTTGCTATTTTCTTTATCAGAAAACCAATCAAAAACAGATCTGCCGACAACATCCCCCACTCCGTTTATATTTTCTAATTCTTCTATTTTTGCATTTCTAATTTTTTCCAAATTTCCAAAATAATTTGCCAAGTCAATCGCCGTTTCTTCTCCAACTTGCGGAATGGAAAGTGAAACAATAAATCTAGCGAGTGAAACGTTTCTTGATCTTTCAATTGATTCAAGAAGATTGTCTACAGACTTTTCTCCGAATCTTGGCAAATCAACCAAATCTCCTTTTTTCAAAGTAAAAATATCGTCAAAATTTGAAATAAGATTATTATCCAAAAGCATATCCAAAATCCTTGGACCACAACCGTCCATATTAAAAGCTTTTTTGGAAACAAAATGATAAAACTTTCTTTTCTGCTGAGCAAAAGAATTTTTATTTACACATCTCCAAGCTGCCTGACCTGGGATTCTTTCTATCGATCCATCACCACCGCAAATATCAAGTTTCTTTGGAAATACATAAGGTTTTTCTTTTCCAGAACGCAATTCCTTTAAAACCAAAACAATATCCGGAATAACATCTCCAGCTTTTTGCAAAATTACAGTATCACCAATGCGAACATCCAGTCTTTTAATTTCATCTTCATTATGAAGAGTAGCGCGAGAAACAGTAGAACCAGCAACGAGAACAGGTCTCAAATGAGCCACAGGAGTAATCACGCCGGTTCTTCCAACTTGAAGAGAAATATCTTCGACAACTGTTGTAACTTGCTCTGCCGGAAATTTATAAGCAATTCCCCATCTTGGAGATTTGCCTGTATAACCTAAAGCGTCTTGAATAATTCTAGAATTTATTTTTATAACAATTCCATCAAGACCGTAATCCAGTTTATCTTTTTCTTTTGACCATTTTTCATAATATTTCTGCACACCCTCGAGTGATTCAGAAACATGATGATTGGGATTTGTTTTAAAACCAAGTTCTTCAATAAGTTTTAATTCTTTTTCTTGAGTCTCTGGCATACTTATACTTATCTTATCAATATCATAAATAAAAGAACTCAACTTCCTTTCTGCTGCAATCTTTGGATCAAGCTGACGAATTGAACCGGCTGCTGCATTTCGAGTATTTGCAAAAAGTGCTTCACCGATCTTTTTTCTGTCTTCATTTATTCTTTCAAGTTCTTTTTTTGAAAGCCAACATTCTCCAACGGCAATCATATCGACTGTTTTTGGAAGTGTGAGAGGAATGCTTTTTATAGTTTTCAAATTTTGTGTAACATCTTCGCCGACTTCCCCATCTCCTCTAGTCGCGCCTTGAATAAACTCACCATTTTTGTAAGTTAAAATTATTTTTAATCCATCTATTTTAAGTTCGCAACAATATTCCAATTTTTCATCTTTTACAGAAGTTTTTTCCAAAAGTCTTTTTACTTTTTCTTCCCATTTCTGAAGTTCTTTAAAACTAAAACAATCATCAAATGACCATTGTTTTACTTCATGTTTTACTTTTTTGAATTCTGGCAAAGGCTTTCCACCAACTCTTTGTGTAGGACTTGTCGGCGTTCTAAGCTCCGGATATTTTTCTTCAATAGCGACGAGTTCGTGCATCAAAGAATCATAAGATTCATCTGTAATCTCCGGTTTATCAAGAACATGATAAAGATAGCGGTAATGATCCACCGTTTTTACGAGTTTTTTGTATCTTTCGGAAACATCTTTCGGAATATTTTCTTTGGACATATTAGTTTATATTTGTTTGTTCAATTCCTCTTTCCACTCTTTTTCCGCCATTTATACCAACATTGTGACCGTATGTATCTATTGTTGTAATTATTCTGTTACTTATTGAATCGTAAGTTTTTGTTATAAATAAATCAGCATCTGGATTCAAATTATCAGTTGAAGAAGCATAATCGAGAAATGGCGCGGCACTAAAAGAAAACGTCGGATAACCTCCAGTCTGTGTAGAAAGAGAAATTGGATTTCCATTATTACAATAAATGCTTTCTCCAGTTGTAGAGGTACTTATATGTTGTTGTGAATCAATATAACTTTCAAATGCGCCAACTTTCAAATCCCAGTACAATGCACATTCTCTCGCACTATCAGCTGCATAAAAAGCGATTTGAGAATCTTTTGAAGCGGTGGTCAAAGACAGTTCTTTTATCGAAATACCAAAAATCGAAAGTCCTAGAGACATAAGAAGGCTCGCCGTAAGTACGGCAAAAAGAAGAGCAAATCCCCTCTTAGATTTTATCCTTAAATTTTCTTTTTTAAAAAACTTTAATATCATAGACTTGCTGAATAATTATATATGAAATCTTTCAAATCAAAATTTTGAATACCCAAAATTGAGCCCCAGGAAACTCTAACGTTAATAATAGCCTCGTCTGGTTTACCATTTATTGTCTGCATTCTGATATTTATTTTTCTAGAAAATCTTGATGCTGGATTTGAAGGGTCCAAATCATATTTGATAAATGCTCCAGTATCACTGACACTCTTGATTCTGAGAGGATTAACGACTGTTGGATTTTCATAAGATATTACAGAACTTGAATTAAGTGGGTTATTGGTTGTATCTATATTACAATAAATCGCAGTTGGACTATCAAAATTGCAACTTGCATCATCAGTACAAATACAATTACCAAGACCGGAAGGAACAGAAGGAGAACCGGATATCCAATCAACACTTGAATCTGGGTTTTGTGGATCCTGATTGATACTGACTTGATCTCTGATATTTTTAACCGCTTCAATTCCATCCTGTACAAGAAAAGATGCAGTCATTTGATCCTTAGAAAAAACAGCTGTCGATAAACCTCTTTGAGCAATTGTTATTGGACCTGCAACTGCAACCATAAGAATAGAAATAGCTACAAGGGCCTCAACTAATGTGAAACCGTTACTTATATTTTTTTTATAAAATATTTTATCCATTTTTTTAATTTGTTTGTTCAAGTGGTCTTTGAGAGATTGATGTTTGCAAAGTAAAATCTGTTCTTACGGTTTCCTTGGTACCTGCCATACCCTCCGCTGTAATTACTACTCTCGGTTGATTTTTATCACCATAAGCATTATTTTTTGTTCCAGTTCCTAAAACATAAAAAGTCATTTTATCTATTTGGAGAGTTGAAGTGGGCGCAGTTATACTTTGCCAAGCATCGACTGTATTTGGGCAATCATTAGGCGTTGGCGTACAAATCCTTCTTTGCAAATTTCCTTCTCCTGAAGCTGGATTTGCTTCAAATCTATATTGAACATATTCGGTATCAGACTTTTGATACTGAACCGCTTCTCCACCGGATGGGCAATCTCCACTGCTAAAATCAGGATTCATAGGCATGGGATCGTCAGTAGAACAACTGTAATTTTGCGCCACTCTCATATCTCTTGAAATTGTTTCTATTGCAAAATTTAAATTATCTATAACACTTTTTATTGCTTGCGATTTCCTATTTGCATCAATAACCGAAAGCATCGCACCTATAACTGCCGTCATAACAGTCATAAAAACAGCAATGGCAACAAGCATTTCAACTAATGTAAAACCTGTATTTTTTTTTGATATTTTATTGTACATAGATTTGTCCCACACTCGTAATAACGACATTTTTTACTACAGAATTGTCACCCGAAGAAATCGTAATTTTTGCATAATTTTTAGCATCGGCCTGAGCTCTGCCTGTCCCCGAATACATAAGAGCATCCGGATTTGGTCTCTTAAATAAAATCGTCAAATCGTTACTACCAACAGATATACAATTTGCATCGCTTGAACCGATACAAATATCTTTTATGTAATTGCCCTTATTTAGAGAATATTTTTGCACACATTCTGGATCGCTCGCTTTACAAGTTGGGTCACCGGTAAATTTTAAATCTGGTTTTTGATCTGCTCCAATTGCTGTGTCAGCAAAAAGTACGAAACCTTTGTTGCCCAAAATGGAGTTCAAATTAAAATAGACTCCGTAAGGTGAAAATTTTCCAGAGCCAACCCCAGACTCTCTGACATTGACACCAAAAGTTTGAGCCTGTCTCAGAGTAATCGCAATATCATAAGCCAAATTGTTTAAAAGAATACTGTTATTAAAAGCGGTTTGACTAAAGAGCACAATACCGGTGATCATCACGAAGATGACGATTGTCACGAGTAATTCTATCAATGTGAAGCCCGAAGAAAATTTTCTTTTTTTGTTATTAAATTTCATCGTTAAAATATTTCTAGCCCAAAAGATAAAACAAGTTTGTTAGATTCCAACCGGTAGCAAAAACAATCAAAAGACCCAAAATTATAAACGGTGCAAACGGTATTTCGCTCTTAATTGTAAGCTTATTTTTAAATATATTCAACTTGTTAAAACCCATAGCAAACAGGCTCCAGATAGCGCCTGTCCAAAAAGCCAAAAGTATCGCAAGTACTCCGCCAGAAAAACCGAGAAGCCAACCAACACCCAGCGCAAGCTTGGCATCTCCAAAACCCATCCATTTTCCAGAAGATATAACCCAGAAAAAAGCAAAGAAAGAAAAAAGTATCGGGCCGGAAAGCAATTCAAGATGATTGGATTGATTTAGAATATTATTAAATCCAAGTCTATCAAACAATATTAAAAGAGAAATCACGTTAAAAATCCAAACTAGAGCATCGGGAATTATTTTATGTTTTAGATCATAAACAAAAATAACGATGAGCAAAGAAAAAACAAAAAGATAAAGAATAGTAAGGAAAGAAATACCGAGTTTCCAAAAGACAAAAACAAAGACTACACCTGTGATAAATTCAATGAGCGGATACTGTATTGATATTTTGCTTTTGCAGGATAAGCATCTACCCTTCAAAAATAAAAAACTAAAAAGCGGAATAAGCTCCATAGATGAAAGTGTTTTACTGCAGGAAAAACATTTTGATCTTCCCTTTGCAAAAGAAAGTCCTGTATTGTATCTCAAAATCAAAACATTTAAAAAACTACCGACAATAATTCCAAATATAAAAATAAATAGTGATTCTAGAAAAAACATATTATGGTGTCACATCATAAATTAACGGGTCAGAAGCAGCGTCAACAGTACTTGAAGCATAACTTTGAGAACCAGCACAAGAAGTAGATACGGTTATTGAATTAAAACCTCTTTTTGAACTTAAACTATCAGTATTTGTTTCAAGCTTTGTCCAAAGATGATATGAATAGCAAACTGTATTACCTATCGGAATATAATTGTAAGTGCTATTTGCTCCACCAACGGGAGGTGTAGGAATTTCGTAAATATATTTAGGAGTAAGAGAATCAAGAGTTGGAGGATATGAATGATATTGAGTAAAATATGTTTCAAGAGCAAGTTGAATCGAATTGATGTCTGTAACTCTTTTTTGATCTCTGCTTTGAGTCTTTGCTCCACTAAAAGACGCATAAATAATTATGGTCAAAACAGCCATAATGCCAATAACAACAATAATTTCTATTAGAGTGAAGCCACTATTTTTTTTAAAACTTTTCATTCGTTTAATTATAACTTTTTAATCGTTAAAAAACAAAACAAAAAAACGCCCGAGAAGGTGATTTTTATATACAGACTAATTTTATCAAAAAATTAAAGTAAAAAGTTATTTACATGGAGTCAAAGTTGCTGTAGTTGAAGCTGCATTTGCATATCCAGAATATCCGTTTGAATCAATACACCAGTAAGAACCTCCCGTTTCTGTTATATTCAATTTACCTATAATCGAAAAAACCTGTCCGGATGCGGCACAGCTCATGCTTGCACCTTTATTTTGTGAATTAATTGATGTAGATGCATTTTGAAGTGGAGTATCAGAAGTACAGAAACTGTCGTATTTATTAATATTACTATCATAATACAAAGCGCTCTCCGCACGCATATTTGCCAAGTTTGATTTAATTGCAGAATTTGCAGCTTTTGATCTTGCTGAATTCAAAGATGCCAAAACTACTGATGATAGTACGCCAATAATGGCGATGACCACCAAAAGTTCAATCAATGTAAAACCTTTCATTTCATGAAGAATTTTAGTATTTGTTATCAATCTTTGGTTATCCATATTTTTATTTTTAATTAATTTGAGCGCCAAAAAACTGACACATAAAATTGCTTGAACTATTATATCATTAATATTTTTATATTTACAAATTTTTTATTGAGATTTGACCCTGCTAAAGATTTTTAGACAAGAAAATTTATTCTCAGCAAACAAAAAAATCGCCCTTGGGGGCGATTTTCTCACCAAACTAAAGTAAATAAAAATTATTTACAAAGTTTAACTGTTGTTGAACCAGTTGTGTTTGCTATACCTCCTGAAAATCCTGATGAGTCAACACAATAAGTTCCCTGAGAACCTGTTGGAAGACTTGTATCTGGTGTCTTAAATACGGCAATCATATCGAAATTGTTTGCATCTCCTTGACATACCACTGAGCTAGCGCCTCCAGCAGCAGAAGTTGAAGCATTTACAACGACAGGATCTGAACAGAAAGTAGCATAAGAACTACCATTGCTGTCATACCAAAGAGCTGCTTCAGCTCTCATGTTTGCTAAGTTTGCTTTTACGTTTGCATTTTGACCTTTTGATCTTGCTGAGTTCAATGATGCCAAAACGACTGATGAAAGTATACCGATGATGGCGATAACCACCAAAAGTTCAATCAATGTAAAACCTTTCTTCATAATAATTTAATTTTTAACGTTAAAAATCAACTGACCTAATAAATAGCTTGTTATGCGTTAGGCAAATCTACACAAGATAAAGGTTTCTCCGGCCATCTAACACTTGCTCAAGGTGAAATACTTCCCTCAAAAACCTTCTTCTTGTTTAGAATCCAAGCTTACCCTCAAATTATATCATTTTATCAATCAAAAAGTGCAAGGAGGGGGTGTGGATAATTCACAGAGAATAAGAAAATGTAGAATATTGAATAAAAATACTAGATTGCTTCGCGGAACTCACAAAGACAGATAAACTCTCGATACAATTCTGCCGCATGAGCGAGGTTTTACTTTTTTGGAAACTTGCGAGCGCGACGGCGCGAGCACGAGGAATTTTTTAGCAAAAAAATATCCGTGTTCCAAAAAAGTAAAACCGAGCGAGTTTTATAAGCCCGCCGAAATATTGTAGATAGGAATAAGAACGGAAGCCAAAAGGAATCCGACACCGAGACCAAGAAGAATAATCATGGCTGGCTCGATAAGGCTAACCAAGGTATCAATTGCATTCGTAACTTCCCTTCTGTAAAAAGCCGCAAGGGTTTTCAAAATATTTCCAAGCTGTCCTGTTTCTTCACCGATCTTCACCATTTGTATAAAAATACCGGGAATTTCTGAATGTTTAGCAAGTGCATCAGAAACTGAGGTTCCAGACTTAACATCCTCAACTGCCATACTAAGAATTTTTTTGAAAACAGAATTGTCAACAACATCTGAAGTTAAATCCAAACCACGAACCATTGGTATTCCTGAAAGCAACATAGTGTTCATATTGTCTGCGATTCTTGAAAGATAAAGTTTACTGTAAAGTTTTTTAATAAATGGAGCCGTAATTTTAGTTTCATCCCATGAAAGTCTTCCTGCTTCTGTCTGTAAATATCTCCAGAGTAGAAAAACAAAAACAATAATGGCAACAAATAAAATCCAACCATAACTTATAAGGAAATCGGAAAGACCAATAACGATTCTTGTGTAAATAGGGACTGCTTGTCCAGAATCTTGAATAATTCCACTAAGTTTTGGAATAACCACAGTAAGCATCAAAATCATAACCGCAAGAAAAGTAAAAATAACAAAAGCTGGATAGATAAGAGCAGTTTTAACTTTTGATGTAACCTCGTAGGTTCTGTCCAAATGGTCGGCAAGATACATAAAAGTCTCATTGAGTTTTCCAGATTCTTCTCCTGCCTTTACCATGTTTACATAAAAGGAAGAGAAAACTTCAGGATGCTTTGCAAGAGCACCAGATATGGTTGAACCTGCCTGCAAATCGTCAACGACATTTTTTAATCTTCTTCTGAGTGCGGCGCTTTCAGATTGCATTGCCAAAAGTTGAAAAACTCTTAGAGCAGAAACCTGTGCCTCAAACAAAGTTGCCATCTGTCTTGAAAGTATGACGATATCTTTATTTGAGACCTTATCAAAAAAAGATATTCTGCTTTCTAAAAAATTTCTTTCTTCTTCTGGTTTAATAGAGACAACAACTAAACCTCTTTTTTGAAGAGCACTTATAGCAACCTCAATATTGATAGCATCAATCGTGCCGTCTTTCGAGTTTCCAAGCTGATCTAATGTTTTATATTTGAAGGTCATTTACCCATTAAAGTTTTTACTAATAAAAAGTTGGACAAAACTTTTTTCCCTACATTATCTTCTCAAGAAGACGTGGATCATTTGAATATAAATACGCATTTTCTACTGTTATTTCACCTCGAGCAACGAGATCGGCAAGACATCTGTTCATATCAACCATTCCCTCTTGAGAACTTGTTTCAATAACAGAGTTGATTTCGTGAATTCTATTTTCTCTGATTAAGTTTGCAACGGCGTTGTTGTTTATAAGTAACTCATAAGCAGGAATCAATCCTCCAGAAATTCTTGGCACAAGTCTTTGAGAAAAAATTCCGGCCAAACTTCCAGCAAGCTGAATTCTTATTTGATTTTGCTGTTCTGCGGGGAAGGAATCGATAATTCTGCTTATAGTTTGTGCAGCACTGTTTGTGTGCAAAGTCGAAAGAACTAAGTGACCGGTTTCTGCGGCAGTCACTGCTGTTGAAATGGTTTCTGCTCCTCTCATCTCTCCGATAAGCGCAACATCAACATCCTCTCTAAACATACTTCTCAAACCGGTTGGAAAATCTACTGTATCAACACGAACTTCTCTTTGGTCAATTATGGATTTTTTTGGTTCATAAACATATTCAATCGGATCTTCAATGGTAATGATATGTTCTGCACGACTTTCATTTATACTCTCAACCATCGCAGCAAGAGTAGTGGTCTTTCCATGACCGACGGGACCAACAACAAGAAAGAAACCTTGGTTTTTATTAGCAAATTCTCTCAAAACCTCCGGTAAACTCAAATCTGTAAAACTTCTAATATTTTTAGGTATCAATCTCAAAGCAATACTAATCTTTCCTTGCTGAAAAAAAGCATTTCCTCTGAATCTCTCACCGTTTTCTATTCCATAAGAAAAATCTAATTCTTTATCTCTTAAAAAAAGTTCTTTATTTTCGACAGTAACAAGTTCGGACAAAATTCCAAGCATTTCATCTTTAGAAAGTGGTTCCCTTTTTACAAGCGGAAGCAACATTCCGGAGACTCTGATAACCGGTCTCTTCTCTTCTGAAAGGTGCAGGTCTGACGCACCTTCTTGAAAGACAACTTTTATCAAATCATTTAATTCTTGTTTAAAATCTGCCATAAATTATTTTTGATTTTTATTATAAATATTTTTTACTTCTTCAACGACTTCTGATGGAATTGTCGTGGCTTTGACAATATATCCATTCACTCCGAGTTTTTTCGCCTTTTCAAGATCAGAATTCTGGCCTTGATTTGTAAGCATTATCGCGATTGCTCCAGGAGCAAGATTTTCCTTTTTTATTGCTTCAAAAGTTTCAAAACCATCCATAACTGGCATTATTAAATCCATCAGAATAATTGAAGGTTTCAAACCGCCACGCAATATATCTAGAGCTTCAACGCCATTTCCAGCAATAACAACCTCAAAACCGTTCTTAATAAATTTCATGGAATACATTCCTAGAAGAAATTTGTCATCATCAACAAGCAATATTTTCTTTTTGTCATTCATATGTGTGTATTATATTAAATTATTAAAATAAATTAAAGCTGATTTATCTCCTCAAATGGAATTTCTTTCTTCATGGCCTTGATTATTGCGTCCTCTTTCATGGTTATAAGTCCATTCTTTCTGGCAATTTTATAAACTTCTGACTCAATCGGATTTTTAAGAATCACTTGTTCAATCTCATGACTCATATTGAACATTTCAAACACTGCGATTCTTCCCTTAGTACCGCTTGGACAGAATGGGGTTGATTCTACCGATAACATTTCTTTTTCAGTAGGTATTTCAGATTTGAATTCTTCGGGTAAATCTGCAAACTCTTTTTCTATCATTGTGCCAATACTTCCCTCTATCGATAATGGTTTTCCAGTCTGTGGACAAATCTTTCTAACCAGTCTCTGTGCCATCGTCAGGATAAGAGTCGGAGGAATAAGATAAGGATCAACTCCCATATCTATTAAACGAGGAACGACTCCGCAGGAATTGTTGGTGTGAATCGTAGACAAAACAAGGTGACCGGTAAGTGAAGCCTGAATTGCAAGCTGGGCGGTTTCTTTATCGCGAATCTCTCCCACCATGATAACGTCTGGGTCTTGCCTGAGTGTCGTCCTCAAACCATTTGCAAAATCGTAGCCGATTTCTGGAAAAACTTGAGATTGACTCATGCCGTCTATATTGTATTCGATTGGATCTTCCAAACTCAAAACATTTTTTTCATCTTTATTTATTTCACTAAGCATCGCATAAAGAGTCGTTGTCTTACCTGAACCTGTCGGACCGGAAATAAGAATAAGTCCATATGGTTTTTGCATGGCATCTCTAACCATTTTTAAGTATCTTGGAGAAAGTCCCATTTGATCAAGAGGAAGAACACCTTTTTCTTGGTCAAGAATTCTCATAACAACCTTTTCTCCGTAGTATGCAGGAAAAGTTGAGACTCTGAAATCTATTTTTCTACCATCTATTTTTGCGGAGAAACGTCCGTCTTGTGGCCTTCTCTTTTCATCAAGTTTCATATTGCAAAGAATTTTAATTCTCGCAACAACGGCTTGGTGAACTTCCACTGGCAAAATCAAACTTGTATTTAAAACACCGTCAACACGAAATCTAACTCTGACTTTATCTCTCATGTGTTCAATATGAACATCAGAAGCATTCCCTTCTGTGGCGTATCTTAAAATAGTTGCAACGATTTTTGTAACTGGAGCGTCTTCAATAATTCTGGTCTCCATTTTGCTCTGACCTTTCTCGTTTTTTTCTATCTGTATATCTTCAAGATCAGAAGAAAGCTCGGTTTCAAGTTCTGTAAGAACCTTTGATACTTCGCCCGAAAGACCTTTGTAACTTTCGATGACTTTTTTAAAATCTTTTTCGGAAATTATGAAAATTTTGTAAGGTAAATTTAATTTGTCAGTGATAAAAGTCAAAGCATCTCTTGCTTCTATATTTTCCGGATCTACCATACCGATTTCGAGCGCCCCGTCTTTTAAAGACAGTGGAACAAAGCCATAGTGGGTAGCCGCATCTTCCGAAATATATTTTAAAACTGAAAATGGAACGGTTTGATTCTCTAAGTTCTTAGTTGGTAAATTATAATAGTCCCCTTTTACATCAAGAATGGTATCAATAGATATTCCCATATCAGCCAAAACTTCTTCGTAAGTTTTATCAGAGGAAGACGCCAATTTTTCAATTTTGGGTACATCGGCATCATTAATGATGTTTTTTTTAACTAATAACTCTAATGTTGTCATAATTATTTAGAGCTTGTTGCTGCACTTCTGACAACTGTACCGGAATCAGATCCAATCGGAGAAAATGGATTATTTCTTCCAGCTTGCTGAGGGGTCAAAGTAACAGTATTATCTTTCAAACTCTGAAAATCTTGGCGTGAAAATATTGAATCATCCAATTTGACTGCCGCCATTTGCTGTAATAAATTATAAATATACTGAGCATCTGCATTATTAGCAGTTCCCGTTGTTTGGACAGAAAGTGCAGAAGTACCAGTATTTGAGTTGTTTCTACCCAAATACATAAAAGCGATAATAAACACTACTATCACGATTATTATTATAGAAATATTTTTCTTATTCATCCCAGTTGTAAAATTTTAATTTTTTGTACTTTATTTCGACTTTTTATTCTATCTTATAATTTTTGTTTCTTGTTCTTAACTTATTCCACTGAATTTACAACGGGACAAGTAATATTTTATTTTAGCCAATACGTATTTAAACTCACATTAAAATCATAAAAACCGGAATCTGTGGAAGAAAAACTAATATCGGTGATATCAACGAGCCTCAAATTGCTTTCCAAATCCTGTAAGAAGTTCAGAAAGTTATCATAAGAGGAATTTACAGTAAACTTTAAAGCAAGCGTTCCATAAAGAGCTCCGTTTGGGCCAATAGAACTTGAATTTCCGTTTACACTTCCAACAGAAATATTTTTAGCAAGAAGATTTCTCTTTGCTGCAATATTACTGATTTCAATAATAAGTCTTATGTTATCTATATTACTTGGTAAAAGCTTTTCAAGTTTAGTTTGATCATCAGTTGTAATAAGGTTTTTCTTTTTCACTAATGTTTCTCTTTCAGCAACAATTTTGTTTGAACTATTTGCAATATCCTGAAACTTTGAAAGTTCATCTTGCAATGAAACTACGCCATAAGAAGAATAGTCGGTCGTACTACCTGAACCCTGTCCCCTATAGTTTGGATCAACATAGCCGAAAAATATTCCTAATGATCCGGCTAATAAAATTAATGGCAAAATAAGATTCATATTTTTAAATTATTATTTAAATACCTGCGGAAATATTTTTTGTGTAAGAAACGAAATCAGGAAGAATTACTGCTGAGAAAGAAAATGTCACACTTCCATCTTGAGCTAAACTGAAATCTGAAACTTTTGGCTCTTTAACTATATTTGTATATTCTGGTTTGCCAAATTCATCTGCCTGAGAAGCGACTGTAGCAAAATCTCTAGCTTGACCAGACATTTGAACCACTACTTTTGTTTGTCCACTTGAATCTTTACCCGCATTTGAAAATGAAAAATTTCTAAATCTAACATTTGTAAGAGTTCTTTGATTTAAGAATGAAAATACTGGCGAAACGTCTACGTGGTTTGCCAAAAGACTTTTTGCAACTTCTATTCGAGAATTCAGAGCAACTATGCTTTCAACAGTAACAGAATCGGCTGTAAGACCGTTTTTATTGGTTTCAATAGTTGATTGTTCACTCGCAATATTTTTAATCAAAAGATTTTTTTCAAGATAAACATACCCTGCTAAACCTAGAGCAACTAAAAAAACAATAAGCGAAATAAGTAAAAACAAACTCACCTTAGAGTGTATTTTCTCTTCTTGCACAATCGGTTTTTTAGGTATAAAAGATGTTTGAAATTTTGTATCCATCTACTTCATATTATACACCAAAACAAAAACAAAACACTACAAATAAACTGTGGATTATATTTCTTGAAGCTTTCTTATCGCCAAACCTATCGCAACGGCAAATTCTGGACCGGCTTTTTTAAGAATTTCATCCATAAATGCTGGATAATCAACTTTTGAAAATGGATCTGCTATCTCAACTTGAATACCCAAAACTTTTTCTGTTCTCTCCTTAAGACCCAAAAGAAGCGAACCGCCTCCAGCAAGCACAACTTTAGAAATCTTCTTTCCGTTTTTATTGTAATAATTCAAAATAACTCTATTTGCTTCGGCAAGAATATAATCAATGGTAAGTGTAGACACTTCTAGGGCACCCTTGTCAGTACTTTGTTCCAAAAGACCTTGATTTCTTTTTATCTTTTCAGCATCTTCAAAAGAAATATTTGTAGACTTTGAAATAGCAAGCGTAATATCTTGTGAACCTCTACTTATAATATGAGATGCTCTCAATATTCCCCTTTCAACAATAAACACCTTAGTTGAACCAGCACCAAAATCTATTATTGCCTGCGGACTCATACTTGGATCAAGCACAGATCTTATATTGCTAAAAATTTCAATTTCGGAGAAAGTCGTATTGAGAGCGGCAAGTTTTTGAATATCCTTGTTTTTATTTAATGCATCATTATTGATGACCACGACAAGAACTTCTATACCAAAGTCTTCTTTTTTAACCTTCTGACCATTCTGGTATTCAGAAACAGTACTTTCATCTTTTGGTATTGCAAACCAATCCAAGCTAACTTCGGAAATTGGAACAGGAATATATTTTCTAGCTTCAATAGGAACCATTTCGGGAATTTTCTTTTCATCATTTGTCGGCAATTTTATAAAAGTCACCAAACTGGAATTGATTGGAATAGACATTCCGCTGTCGGTAGTGGTTGTGTTTGATTCTTTCAATAGATCTTTTACAGCTTCTGCCAGTTTATCCGCAGTTAAAAATGAAGCTCTGCCAACATTTGTTCCACCATATGGTCCGAGAGCAATTTCTCCATAAGTTTCAAGCACACCTCTACCACCCTTCTTTTTGAGCTGGACAACTTTTATTGATGATGAACCTATATCAATACCAATAACGCTGGTGCTTTTTTTAGAAAAAGAAGAAAGAAGATTTGCAAATGGATTATTCATTCATTTTATTAAATTCAGCTAATATTATATCATAAGGGCAGTTAAATTATCAAAATGAGAATCAGGGAAATATTTGAAACAATAATCTCCATCATCCTGCCGAAAGAAGAATGTGTGACTGAAATAGAAAATCTTTCAACAGAGTATATTGGGAATGAAATCCCCAGAGCAGATGAAACGAGTGATTCAAAATTTAAAGCGGTATTTCAATATAAAGATAAAGTCGTCAGAAAAGCGATTTGGGAAATTAAATATCACGGCAATAGAAAAATCGCAAAAAAATTTTGTAGACCCTTATATGAATTTATTCTTGAAGAACTTGGAGATGAGGTAACTTTTGAAAATTTCAGTGATTCCCTGTTAATACCAATACCTTCTGGGAAAGAAACTTTGAAAAAACGAGGATTTAACCAATGCGAACTTATTACAAAAGAATTGGCGCGACTTGATGAAGAAAATAATTTTCAACTTGAAACAAAAGCAATTTTTAAAATAAAAGAAACAACTCATCAATCTGAAACAAAAAATAAAAGCAAAAGATTAAAAAATTTAGAAGGATGTTTCTCTGCCGACTCAGAAAAAGTTCGTGGCAGATGTATCATATTAATAGATGATGTTATTACTACAGGCGCAACAATGAAAGAAGTTTCAAAAACACTAAAAAGTGCCGGGGCTAAAAAAGTTATTGGATTTGCAATTGCGCATTAAAAAGGGCGGGATTTTCGCTTTCGCGAAAATCCCGCCACCTATTTTTTAACCAAGCAAACTAAAGGAAACGATTTCCACCCGTAATAATGTTGGCCAAGACGAATTGTCTTTCCACGATGAATACTATATTCGGTAGGAGCCAATGTTTGTTTCCAGATTTCTCTTCGTCCATTCACAAAAACTTTTACAAAAGCATCCATTCTGTGAAAAGGACTTTCAAATTCAATTACAAATCCAGGATATGACAAAGTCTTTTTAAATGGACGAAAACGATATCCGCCATAGGAAAAGTAAATACCTTTTTTATCTTGCTTTACTTCCCTTGAAAGTAACTTCTCTTTCATTGTCTTCTCTCCTTTTTAGAATCAATCTAAAAAAGATGATAGCACAAAATTATTTAAATTTCTTACTTATTCAATTATTTTATATCCCTTATCATCCACAAAAACCGCCTGTCCATCCGTAAGTTCTATCACTGGGTATTTTACTTTTTTTCTAAATTCATCAACTTCTTTTTGAAGCGATTTTCTGAAATGCGGATACACTGCGATTTTGGTAAATCCAAGACCTTTTGTACTTTTTAATGTCTTGTCTATATCGTCAGATTCACTTCCCCATCCAGCGATATCTATTTCTGGGCCAGCCAAAATACTTCCAGCAGAAACCCCAAAATAAAGTGCTCCGTCTTTTACAATCTTTTTAATCGTTTTATCAAAACCATTTTTCCTTATTTTATTTAACATAAAATATGTTCCGCCACCAGAAGCAAACAAAAGATCATATTTTTTACCTTTTTGTTTTTTAAATTTTTCATCTTTCAGATTATAAAATGTTATATCTTTAAAACCTGTCTTTCTTAAATTATTAAGAATGTATTCTTTATATCCCTCTTCATGTTTATTTTCTATAAGAGCAAAGACTAGTACTGAGCAATCTTCCGGTTTTTTAGGAAGTTTTTCCAACAATAATTCTTTTATTTTATTTCTTGACAAGCCAGCAGAAGTTAAAAGTAATTTCATAAAACTATTATACAGAAAATAATCTGATATGGCACTACAATAAAAAATATGGTAACCTTTTCTTACAATTAAATTGTTTAATTGGAGACGTGTCAGAGTGTTGATTTGCGAATACATGAAGCAAATCAAAGACGGAGTGCGACGGCACGAGTCGGGGTCGCGAGATTTTTCAGCAGAAAAATACTTGTGACCTAATGTACCTCTTTGCTAAAGAGGTAAGTCTGATGGTTTAATTGATAATATCAGTATAATTGAGTATTAAGGAGACGTGTCAGAGTGGTCTAATGTACCTCTTTGCTAAAGAGGTGGGGTGTAAAAGCCCCCGCTGGTTCGAATCCAGCCGTCTCCGCATTTGAAAATCCACCTTTTTTAGGTGTGATTTTTTTATGCGGAAACGAGCAAAGCAACTGCTTGCTTTGAGTGCGAGATTCGAACAACGGAACTATGTTTTTCTAGCAAGAAAAATAAGTGAGCTGGTGACCAGACAAATCTGAGCGACGGCGAAGATTTAGTTGAGGGAGAAATTCTCGCCGTCTCCGCCAAGAAAATAAAGTATCGGAGTCAACCTATTTACTCTTCTACAATTCGCCAAATTAAAAAACGCTGGATTTTTGATCCAGCGTTTTTGCGATTTGAGCAATGGTTACAAGACAAGCTCGCATGCATCTTTGGAAAAGACGAGTTGCGGGATAGCGGCAAGTGGGACATTTTCCTCCCACCACTTCGCAGCCCTCGGCGATTTCTTTTGCAAAGCCTCAACGGCCTTGATGGTATCCACCTGGTAACCACCTGTATTCTCGGGTTTCCCACCGCGAGCCCCCATCTGGATACCGCCCGATTTCTGTTCGGCAAGCGGGATTTCGACCCCAACCCATTGTTTGCGAACCCATTCCGGAGCTTGTCCAGGAGGGGTCGAAACGATTCTAATTGAACTCATAAGGAACTCCTTTCTTGGTTGACTTACCAAAAGCTATCATTTTTTTCTTAATAAGTCTAGAAATCGACCTTGACTCACACAGTTCACTTTGATCCTCTAAATTATACTAAAATATTATTGTTGGACTTGAACGTCTTGATACTTAACTCACATGGTCAGCTCGTATAAAATATAATTAGAAAATAGAAATACTCTTGTGATCAAAGTAAAATAAAATCTCCAATCGAGGCACAGAAACTGTAAGTTTCGAAACCCCCGCCATCACCCTTTTGTCTCTTCTTCACTTATAATATATAATATCTTCATGTCAGTAGAATTTGAGGAAGAAAGAAATTTCAATGAAAATTTAAGAAAAATGGAAAATAGAATTAATACTTCTAAAATTTCAAATTTTCTTATAAAAAATGGTTTTGCAAAAAATCAGCTGCAGGCAAACATACTTATGCTTTTAATAAGTACCGTCTGCTTAGCTTTAATGTTTTTTATTTTATACTCCGTCATTTTCAAAACAAATGAAACAAACACATCCAGTGATATCAATGACCAAAATAATAAAGTTATGCTCCAATATATAGGACAAGGTTATGTAGGCAAAAGTCTTATGGATAAAATTGCACAAGATAAACAATCCGGATTAATAAAATAATTATGATGTTAAATAATTGCAAAAAAGGTTTTACACTTATCGAACTTTTAGTGGTTATTTCAATAATTGGTTTACTTTCAAGTTTAGTTTTGGCATCATTAACAAGTGCGAGAAACAGAGCGATTATGACAGGAATCATCACCAGTACAAATCAGTTAAAAAATGCTTTTGAATTATATAGAACGGATAAAGGTTCATATCCGGGAGAAAATAGCACAGCATATTATTGCAATGGCGGAATAAATGGATGCAGTGACGATACAATTTCTTTTTTGACAAGCCAGCTAGTCACGGGAAAATATATACCAACAATTACAGACAATTCTGTCACATATGATGGAACTGGAATAAAAAATACTTATTTCACAAGAGGACTTGCTCAAACTTTTCCGGGATACATAATTACTTGCGGGAAAAATGCTCTTTCATCCTACATTTTTATGTTTTACAATGATAAAACATTAAATTTCCCAACAGCAGGATATTATGATCCATATGGAGTTTATCATGATGGAAACGCACTTTTTCTCCTTAATAGTCCAAATTGGTACTGCATTGGAGCATAAAAAACACCGCATCATGCGGTGTTTTTTAATTTTCTTTCAAAAAATTTTATTTGAATAGTTTGTTTTATTTAATCATTATATATCATAATAATTCCTCCAACAGCGAGCGAGAATATTTAATTTTGAGAGCTACGGAAGGCGACGGCCTGAGTCTTGAGCAAATTTTCAGCAGAAAATTATGCGGGTCTCAAAATTAAATATTCGAGCGAGCCTTTATTCCTCTTCCCCATTATTATCATAAGAAACTTTTTTCAGAAGTTTTTCTACAAACCACAAAACTGTAAAAATAACTAATGCTGAGATAAGAGCAACCGCTGCGACTGCAAAAAGTCCAAAACCAGAAGCCATACCAATACCTGCAGAAACCCAAAGTCCTGCTGCCGTTGTAAGACCAGTGATTTTATTTCCTTGAAATATCACAAGACCAGCCCCAATAAAACCGATACCGGAAATAACAGCGGCTGATAGAGCGAGGGGTGCCATTGTTGCTGGATTTAAAAGATTTGAGTTTATTATTTCAGATACGATCACAAAAATTGCTGAACCCAAAGATACCATTGCATAAGTTCTCATTCCAGCGGTCTTTCCTGCTAAAGTTCTTTCAACTCCGAGAAGTGCACCTAGGCCAACTGCCACTGACACTCTCATAATAATATCCGCTAAAGTTAGTTCAATCATTTTTAAAATTATTTAATTGGTAATGCCAGAATTATACCACATTGACTGTCATCCTCGCGAATGTGGGGATCCAGTTACGATTTTTCTGGGTCCCCGCATTCGCGAGGATGACAGAAAGGAGATGGATTGCCACGTCGGCAGACCTTCTCGCAATGACAGAAAATTTCTAATTTTTTTGCTAGAATAAACATATGCAACTCAGTACACCACTTGAAGGAAATTTCAGACTTCTTGATACACAAAAAATAGCTTTGAAAAAACTTGGTATAAAAACCGTGGAAGATTTGCTATACCACTTTCCTGTTCGATATGGAGATACTTCACAAAAAAGAAATATCGGTTCACTTGAAGTTGGAGAAAAAGCAACAATTTTTGGAAAAATTTCAAAATTAAAAACTAGCAAAGGTTTCAAAAGCAAAATTCCGATGTCAGAAGCATGGATTGAAGATGAAAGCGGAAAAATAAAAGCAGTTTGGTTTCATCAGCCATATATTGCAAAAATACTGTATGAAAATGCGTTAGTAAGAGTAGAAGGTAAAGTAAGTCAAAGGAAAAGCAAGCCGAAAAATCAGGATTCTGAGGATGATTTTTCGGCGCAGTCCCGTAGTGAATCGAGTCTGCGAGATTCTACTGCTGGGATTTCTGATAGAAAAGGCGAACTCTACATGAGCAATCCAAAAATTGAGCAAGTTACAAAACTACCAATTGGCGTCGGTGATTCTCTTTTTGGCGAAGATGGTGAAGCTCACTCGCTTTATCCGGTTTTTCCTGAAAGCCGTGGCATCACATCAAATTGGTTTTATCATACAATTCAAAAAATATTTTCAACAGGAATTTTGGAAAAATTGGAAGATCCGATTCCAGAATATATTTTAAATACCTATAATCTTCCGACTTTGAAAACCGCACTCATTTGGATTCACGCTCCGCAAAAACAAGAACATGCACTCGCTGCGAGAAAAAGATTTGCTTTTGAAGAAATATTTTTTATTCAACTTGAAAGAAAAATTCTCAGAAGAGATTGGGCAAAAGATCCTGCTTTTAAAATTGAAAAACAGCAATCAGAAATTGATTCTTTTGTAAAAAGATTTCCTTTTGAAGCAACAAATGCGCAGAAAAAAGCAATCGAACAAATAATGTCCGATATGAATCACACCCACGCAATGAGCAGGCTTCTTGAAGGAGATGTTGGATCCGGAAAAACTGCTGTCGCCGCTTCAACAGTTTTTGCAGTAACCACTTCCCGACCAAAAGGTCAGAACTTTGGTGCGCTTCAGACTGCATATATGTGTCCTACTGAAATTCTTGCCAAACAACAGTTTGAATCTTTTATAAAATATTTTACATATCTCGGAATAAATATCGGCCTTATAACTTCAAGTGGTTGCAAAAAGTTTCCATCGAAAGTAAATCCTGGTGGTTGGACAGATATTTCAAGAACTCAACTTTTGAAATGGATTGCAAATGGTGAAATACCAGTCGTTGTCGGAACTCATTCTTTAATTTCAAAAACAGTTAAATTTAAACATTTGGCATACGTAATAATAGATGAGCAACATAGATTCGGCACATCTCAAAGACAAAGATTATTCAAAAAAAATGAACCGGATGGTAAACCAAATCCTCATTTACTTTCAATGACGGCGACACCGATTCCCCGCACGCTTGCACTTACCGTTTACGGCGATTTGGACCTTTCGTTACTTGATGAAATGCCAGCTGGAAGAAAACCTGTGATTACAGAAATCGTTTTACCAGATGAAAAATCAAGACTTGAAACTTATGAAAAAATCCGCGCTGAATTAAAAAACGGAAGACAAGCATATATTATTTGCCCAAGAATTGATGAACCAGATCCAAATAAAGAATCTGCGGTTCAAGCAAAGTCTGTAACTGAAGAAGCAAAAAGACTAAAAGAAAAAGTATTCCAAGAATACTCTGTCGGTGTACTTCATGGAAAGATGAACGACACTGAAAAAGAAAAAGTCATGGCAGATTTTTCAGCTGGAAAAATAGACATACTTTGTGCCACTTCTGTTATTGAAGTTGGTGTGAATGTTCCAAACTCAACAATTATTATTATTGAAGGTGCGGAAAGATTTGGTTTAGCGCAACTTCACCAACTCCGTGGACGTGTCATTCGAGGAAACCATCAAGCATATTGTTATGTTTTTGCAGATTCAAAAACAGACAAAACAATTCAAAGATTAAAAGCATTTAAAAATTCCGCAAATGGTTTTGAACTCGCCGAATACGACTTAAAACTTCGCGGTGCCGGCGAACTTTCTGGAACAAAACAATGGGGTATTTCTGATATCGGAATGGAAGCTATTAAAAATATAAAAATGGTTGAAGCTGCAAGAGCTGAAGCTGGACATCTTATAGACAATGATGAAAATTTGGAGAAGTTTCCCTTAATAAAAACAAAACTCACCCACCGAAAGATGGATGAGATTCATTTTGAGTAAAGTTAGTATGTTAAAATTAAGTAACTATTTTTTTCTTGTAGTCAAAAAAGCAGGTATCAATAAACCAAGCATAACACCACCGAACAAAGCCAAAATAGGACTAAGCAACACCAAAATTATGTAAACAATTTTAAACATTTTCTTTTGTTTTAATATAACAAAAGAAAACACTAAACAAAAAAATACAGATAACAATATTGCCAAATTTGGAATATTTGTTTTTTCACCTCCACACAGAGAGTAAATCATTCCCAAAACAAAAACCGATAGAAAACTAAGCAAAAGATAAGATAGATAGAAACCGATAGCTTCCTTCCAATTTCTTTGATAAGAATAATCTGTAAGTTTTTTAAACATAAAGTTTATTATTAATTAATAACTTCTTAATTTTACCCTCCCATTTAAAAAAAGCAAGGAAACACAAAAGGCGGGCCACGAAGGGGCCCGCCTTTTATCTTAATTTTTTTCTAATTCCCCTTACATTTATTACATGAGTCTTGTGCAACACCTACTGGAACATAACTACATGATGGAACTTGGGCAAAAGCTGAACAATCTATCTGTGGAGCTTGGCTGCCAGAAGATGGCGCTCCTCCAGGTGCACTAGTATTACCTTGCGTACTAGGTCCTGCGTTTTGTTTTTGGGTTTCAATTTGCTTTTCAATATTTGCCCTCATACCGGCAGGAACAGAACTTGGAATCATACCTTTCAAATCTTCAGCACTTGGCGCCCCACTGCTTCCTCCCGCCCCACCAGCTTTTTGCATCATCAATGCTTTTATTTTTTCTTGAATCCCAGCAAAGCATCCCTGAATAATATCTCCCTGATTTTTTGTCGGACTTACCTGTTTACTCAAAATTTTCTGATATGTATCAGCTCCAATTTTTGTACTCAAACAATTTTCTACATCAGTTTTTATTTCTGGTGGCATACTTCCCAAAGCTTTATTCATCTGATCAATTCCATTTTTAATCAAATCTGCAGTTTTATCATCTACCAAACCTTTTTCAACTGCGAAGTTTGCACACTCTGTAGCGTGAGATTGATCATTACAATAAACAGCACAATCTGCTTGATTCTTACAGCCTCCTGGGCCTGCTCCACCAACCTTCTTTGCCATGACAGCTTCTTCTTTTGAAATGAATCCTGCTTTTTCTGCAAAACCAATACATTCACTTGCATGAGATGTATCTGCACAATATTTTTCACAAGAATCTTTACTTTGGCATTTACCCGGAGTCTCACCATTTTTCAAAAATGGAGCGACAGTCCTTGCTTGTTTCAAATCTTCTGGAGAAAGAATATTTGCAGCTTCTGCAAAAGACAAACACTCATCTATCTTAGTTCCATCAGCACAATAATTTTCACAACTTGTTTTATCTTTACACTGACCTGGGAGTTTTGCTCCGCCGGCAAGAGCCTTGGCAACATTTTTTGCTTGAGTTAATTCATCTTTTGGAAGAATATTTAACTGTTCAGCAAAAGAAATACACTGATTTATATTTTCAATTTTACCCTTACAAAAACTTTCACAACTTGATTGATCAGTACATCCACCGGGAGTTTCTCCTTTTGAAACCTTATCTGCAACAATTTTTGAAATTCTCAAATCCTCTCCCTTGAGCATTCCCTGCTTTTCTGCGAAGTTTACACAAGCAAGCATATTCTTAGATTTTGCACAGTAATTTGCACAATCAGCTTTATCTTTACAATTTCCGAGTGTGGCTATCGGATAAACAATACTGGAATCATTCACAGAACCCGTAGATGTCTGGGCATTAGCGTTAGCAACAAAAATCATTAAACCTGCTATAAAAACCGAAATAAAAATGTTTATGTTTTTCACCCCAAAGGAAATTTTATATAATTCATTTTTATTCTTCTTAATTTCTTTTTTCATTTTTTTGTGCCTGTTGTTATGTTCATATCAAATGAATTTCCAACGGGGCAAGTATAATTATTTTATTTAAAAGGATTTTTATAACCTTGATAAGGATTTACATTTACATCAAAAGGATTTGTCTTTTGCACACCTGATGCAACAGAAACATTTGCATTTTGAGCAATATTTGAAGAATTATCCGGAACAATATTCGTTTTTACAGTAGGTTTATTAAAATAATAATATGCAATCGCGCAAATTATTATGACAATCAAAATAATTAAAGTTATAAATATATTTTTTTTCATAAATAAAAGTTAGTGCTAATAATATATGGCAATTATATACCCATAAAAAATAATGGTCAAAAAACAGAAAAGGCGGGCCACTCCGTGGGCCGCCTTTTAATTTGTCTAAATCAATAAGTCCCCGTTATCCCAAACACAGTAACTCCGTTGGTAATATTTCTGGCAATCAAATTTGTTTCCACACTTGATAATGTTGTTGTTCCGTAAAGTCCCGCAGGTAAACTAGTAGTAGAATTTGTTAAGACGATGTATGTTGGTATAGCATTGTAAATATCGTCTATTGAATGCATAGAAGTTATTCCGCTTGAAGCTGTCGGGTCTAAACCATGAGACTGATAAACATAGCTTGGGTTTGTAAGTTTGCTATAAATATCCTGCATTGTATAGAAAGTTGGAGCAGGAGGAGTTACAGACGGAGTAATAGAACCAGCAAAAATTGAATTACCAAAAAGGTATCCAACAAATATGGCAGTAATTGCAACCCCCAAAAGAATATATTTTTTAAAATAAATTTGAGTCATAAAATTAATGCATGGTTTTACCATTACCGCCATTATAAAGCGTTGCAACTTCTGGAGCTGATAAAGCACGGTTGTAAATCAACACTTCATCTATAATTCCATTAAAAAAACGACAGCCATTTAGACAATTAGGATCCCCTGGTGAAGCTGTGTGCGCTCCGATGAAAGCTTGCTCGGTAAAGTCATGATTGTATCTTCCCGTATTACTGCTAGTTGAAGTTTGAAGTACTCCATCAATATACATTTTCATTCCAGTCACTGTACTAAAAGTTCCAACTAGGTAATGCCATTGCCCAGCAGTCCAACTATTTGAATTACTATGAACATTAGCAAAATCATAATTTTCAAGTAATATCGAACCTTTTGAAGCTCCTCCGGAATATTCCTGTCCACCGTTAAATACCAAATATACATCATCGTATGAATTATCATCAGCATATCTGAATAATGTCTGATCGGTAGTTAAAGTATTATTTATATTTACTGATGGATTAAACCACATCGCTATAGAATAACTACTCGAAGCAGAAAAAGCAGTCGGAGGAATACTTAAATAAGTTCCCGCTCCTCCAAAATTGTAAGCACCACCGATCTTTCCAGAGGCTGGCGTTAAGCCACTATTCGTTCCATTGTAGCTGTTTCCAGAATAATCATTTACATCAGAATCCAAAGGATAATAAGACATTACTCCCTGTCTCGTTGGAGAAACATAAGTTCCAGTTATACCAAACAAAGTTGTCCCGGTCGCAATATTAGCAGCTGTTAAATTTGGTTCAATTATTCTAAGATCGGTTGAGGAAGAATAAATTCCGCCAGCTATTGTTCCAGATGCAAGACTTCCTGGAATAAGAGTTTTGAATGACGGAATAGCATTCCAGATTTGTGCAAGTGTAAAAGAAGTACCACTTGGAGAACTTGCTGGAACAGCATCGTGAGGAGAATAAGAATATGATCCGGAAGTTAATTTGTTGTAAATATCCGAAAGAGAATAATTATCTGGTCCAGGATTAACTGGATTCGGAGTAAGAGAACCAGCAAAAACACCAATACTAAAAAGTAGAACTATAAATATTATCAAGACCAATACTTGTCTTTTCATATCTATATTATACATAAAAATATGTTTTTTTCATAAGAAAATATAGAACAGTTGTAGGAAGTCAGTCATTACACGACTAGTATCACAAATATTTTGTCGCCGTCGCTTACAAAATTCTGCAGCCCAACTTCGCTTGTTTTTCTTGCTAGCAAAACCCACGACCCCACCTCGCGCCGGCGCGCTCCGGTTCGCACATTGCAAAAGAAAATTGCCATATGGATAATAGGCAATTTTCAAATATACAAATAGTGGCTATAGATATTTTGTTCGCCGTCGCTTACAAAATTCTACAGCCCGACCTCACTTGTTTTTCTTGCTAGAAAAACATAGCTCCGGTTCGCACATGTATTAAAAAATGTGAACTTCTTCACATTTTTTTATCATGTGCGCGTGGTAGGACTCGAACCTACGGCCAGATGTGTATAAGACATCCGCTCTACCAACTGAGCTACACGCGCAAGACCTTGTCAATATTTTATCTTTCGATATAGCATAGACAAGACAAATCTTATATTAAAAAAACACTTTTCGCAAACTTAAAATTACATTTTTTCAATATATTTTATTCCTTGTAAAACGTATTCACTAAGATCTCTATTATCATAAATTATAGAACAGGTTCCCTGTCCAAAGCCATTTCTATAAGTAATATCAGTAAATTTCGATTTTTTAATATATGGTTTCCGAAATTGATTCATTCCTATATCAAGTAATTTTGACCAATATTTCATTTGTTTATCAATATCCATATCTGAATACAAATGTAAACTAACCTTTATTTTATTTTTATCGACCCCCAAATTTTCCAACCATCTAAGAAAAAACTTAACCATATTAGGGTTCGTATTAGTTAAAATAGTTGTATAATATTTTGTCTTTCCTCCCTCACCCCAATATAAAAACAAACCAGCTAAAAATAATTCTCTTTTACTTAATCTTCCAATATCTTTAGAAACCTTATCAAAAACAGAATCCTGTCTGGCCATTTTCTTACTTCTCTTGGTATTTCTACATCTTTCTATCCTGATGGGACTAAAAGCCCCGAGCTCTTTTATCCTCTTTTCAGATAATGGCATATTGTAAAGCCAGCCACTCAAAGTGCTTTTGCTAATACCGAGCTCAGCTTTTATCTGACTATAACTCATTCCTTTCTTCCTCAACTCTATTGCCTTATTTTTATCTTTTATTCTAGACATTTTTAATTATGAACTACCGAGTGATAGTTGATATAACTATATTATAGCAGTTCATATAATAAATACAATTAAAAAAACAGACAAGCCTTCGTCTTATCTGAAATTTTTTTCTACTCCCCAATATCTTTGATAGACCCCTTTTTGTTTTTTACATTTCCCTTCCTAATATTAAAATATCTCCAAAATCCAAAAAATACAATTACTAATACAAGAATAATACTTATACCCAAAACAGGATGAGAACCAAACCATGATGAAGGATGCAAACGCTGTTCAACACTTTTTACGTAAGTTGGATTAATCACCAAACGTGTAGCTCCATTTTGAGTTACATAATAAGGAACAGTAACGGTATTTGAACCATATGAAGTTGTGATCTGATATTTTGTAGCGGTTCCAAGCTTAAACTGTACTTCCCCAGAACTATTTGTTGTGACTGAAGCATCTGAAGGTGTGATGGAGACATTAACACCAGAAGCCGGTTGGCTTTTATTATCCAAAACAACAACGGTTATTGATGTCGGAGTATTCGTATTCGGCGGATTTGAAATTGCAGACTTAACCGAAGCGACAGTTTTTATATTTTTAGAAGTAGCCATTTTTTTGTTTTATTTTAATAATGATATCACATTAATTATAATGAATCTATTTTGTTATTGTTCTTTTTAATAGGTGCGATCTTTTGAAAAAATCTTTCATCTCTTTCCGGTTCTTTTTCTTCTTTTTTTCTGCGTCTGTAAATCACAAGCGAAACAGAACCAGCAATAACAACAAATACAATAAATATAATTATATACCACCATTTTTCGAGACTATTACCCACCGCGTTTACCACTAAAGTAATTGATGATGTCGCTGTTGGATAAATAATTACTGAAGTTGACGTCGGGATAATTGAAACTACATTTCCAGGTGCTTTATTGATATTTGTTGTTGATGTCTGATTTCCATTTGCTCCGTTATTTGATGTTCCTGGAGGAGTTATTTCATTTGTCGTTGTTGATGTTACTGTAGTGCCCGTCTTTGGATTTGTTGACTGCGAAGTCGGTGGAACTTTTGGTGTTTTTGGAGGATTATTTTTTGTCGTAGTCGCAACAGGAATAGTAGATGTTGGAACAGTTGGCAACGGTATTCCAATAACTGGTGAATTATTAAATAAGCTCCCTCCACTTCCACCACTTGTTGGCGGAATTGTAGGCGGATATGGTTGGCTATTAGTGTAAATTTTTATAGCACTTTGACCAACAATATTTACAGCAGAAACCCTAAAATCATAGCTCAAATTATTTGTAAGACCAGTAATCAAAGATGATGTTGACGTAGAAATTCCATCAGAGAAAACATTCCAACTGGAATCTGAAGAAAGTTTGTATTCGATCACATAATCAGTAAGCGATGAACCTCCGTTATTTAGTGGTGCATTCCATGACAGTAATGCGCTTCCATTTCCTGCCGATGCAGTGATATTAGTTGGAGAGTCTGGAATTGTCGCCGGTGTTCCTGGATTTGAAGATAAAGAAGGTGAACTTGTTCCAAAACCATTTGTCGCCGTCACAGTAAAAGTATAAGGGGTTCCGTTCATCAAACCATTTACTATAATCGGTGAAGCACCACCACTTACTGAAATTCCATTCGGATTTGAAGTTACTGTGTAATATAAAATCGGAGTTCCCCCATCAGAGACTGGTGGTGTAAATGAAACCGTTTCTTGATTATTTCCCGGAGTAACCGTACCTATTGTTGGAGCGTCTGGATAAGTTGCAACTGCAGTAAATGATTGATCCGCCGTTGAAGATTGAGAACCATAATGAACGATAATATGGAACCAATAATTTCCAGCAAGTGGGACCGTCGATGTTGCCGTCATATCATAATTTTGTCCTGGCTGAATTAATTTTGCAGCTGTTGAACTGAAGACATCATCTCCTTGTCCGCAAAGGTGATCGACTGCATGAGTAATACACCAAGTATATTGATATTCATATTCGCTTGTGCCTTCATTTGTAATGCGTATATCGGTAAGAATAGTTTGCGCTGTTAATTTTGGAAAACTCTGAATCAAAACCTGCGCTGGCTCACCAGGAGTTGCAGTCACAATATTACTTGAAGTACTTTGCCCAATAATATTTACAGCTGAAACTCGAAAATCATAAGAAGTTCCATTCGAAAGACCTGTCACGGTGGATGTTGAATTTACACTTGTTCCATCGGCAAAAACAGACCATGTACCGCCAGTAGAAAGTTGATATTCAATAATATAGTCGGTAATCGGAGTTCCACCATTTGAAGCTGGCACTGACCAAGACAAATTGATACTGCTTCCCAAAACTGTCGCCGCCAAGTTTGTAGGTGCGCTTGGCTCAGTAAATATAGTTACAGTATTTGATGGAAGAGATGTTGGCCCAGCTCCAACTGAGTTTGTTGCCGTCACTGTGAAAGTGTAAGTGCTTCCTTTTGTGAGACCTGTCACTATACCAGTTGTCGTTGAGGTTGTAGTGGAAATATTTCCAGGACTTGAAGTGATTGTGTAATAAAGAATTGTTGAACCTCCATCAGAAACTGGTGGTATAAACGAGACTGTTGCTTGAGTATTTCCTGGAACAGCAGAAACATTTATTGGTGCCCCGGGTATTGTCATCGGTGTAACGGAATTTGAAGATGTTGAAGCTGGACCTGTACCAATAGAATTTATTGCCTTCACTGTAAAAGTGTAAGCAATTCCATTTGTTAAACCAGTTATTATTCCAGTTGTTGAAGTCGTGGTTGTAGAAATATTTCCCGGACTTGAAGTAATAATGTAACTTGTAATCGGCGATCCTTCATCAAACGGCGCGGTGAAAGTGATTGTCGCTTGTGCGTTGCTTGAAGTTGCAAAAATATTCGTCGGCGCATCTGGAACGCTTACCGGAACCGCAGTAGTTTGAGCGCTCGGGTTTCCCTGCCCAGCTAAGTTTACTGCTGAAACTCGAAAATCATAAGACTGACCATTTAATAATCCACTAACAGTTGCGCTTGGAACAATAGAAATTCCATCCGCAAAAGTTGACCAACTTGAACTTGCTGAAAGTTTAAACTGAACAACATAATCTGTAATTGCCGAACCGCCATTCCATACTGGTGCTACCCAATTTAAATTTACTTCAGTGTTTCCTGCGATTGGAGTCAGACCCGTTGGCGCATCAGGAACAGTATATGGTGTAACTGAATTTGAAGGTGAGGAAGCTGGCCCGTCGCCGACAACGTTTGTTGCTTTTACAGTGAAAGTATAGGTTTGTCCATTTGTCAAACCATTTATTATTATTGGCGAAGTACTACTACTTGAAGTAATTCCACCGGGGCTTGAAGTAACAGTGTAACTTGTTATCGGACTTCCACCGCTTGAAGATGGAGAAACAAAAGAAACTGTCGCTTGGGTATTTCCCGCAACTGCAGTAACAGTTGTCGGTGCACCGGGCACGGTCATTGGCGTTACAAAATTTGATGCAATCGAAGGTGAACTTGTACCAACGTCATTAATTGCAACTATAGAAAAAGTATATGAGATTCCATTCGTTAGGCCAGTTACAGTAATAGGAGAAGCTCCACCATTTGCCGTAATTCCGCCAGGACTTGAAGTGACTAAATAATTAGTAATTGCCGAACCACCATTTGAAACCGGTGGAGTGAAAGTAATTATTGCTTGAGCATTACTTGATGTGGCAGAAACATCAGTAGGTGCGTCCGGAATTGTTGCGGGCGTCACCGAGTTTGAAACCAATGAAGAAGGCCCGGTACCAGCTGCGTTTGTCGCTGTCACGGTGAAAGTGTATGAAGTTCCATTCGTCAAACTTGAAACAATAATTGGAGAAGAAGTTCCTGTGCCAATATGACTTCCCGGATTTGAAGTAATTGTATAGCTTATTATTGCTGAACCACCATCAGAAATCGGCGGAGAAAAAGTGATTGTCGCTTGAGCATTACCACGAACCGCCACAATAGAAATCGGAGCACTAGGAACAGTAATCGGGGTAGCATTTACAATACCACTTGCACTTCCCTGTCCCGCAACATTTACTGCTGAAACTCTGAAATTATATAATGATCCATTTGAAAGACCGGTAACAATAGTTGTTGTTGCGACAGAAACGCCATCAGAAAAAACTGACCATGTAGAACTCGCCGAAAGTTTATATTCAATTACATAATCCGTGATTGCCGAACCGCCATTATAAGCTGGGGCACTCCAAGTAAGAGTTGTACTTGCATTTCCGGCTATTGCTCCAAGAGCCGTCGGAGCATCCGGAACTGTTGCAGGAATTACTGAATTTGAAGCTGATGAAGATGCTCCGGTTCCAACAACATTTGTCGCCGCCACGGTGAAAGTATAAGCCTGCCCATTTGTCAAACCATTTACAGTAATCGGCGAGCCAGTACTTGTTGCAGAAATACTTCCTGGACTAGAAGTAACAGTATAATAAAGGATTGATGATCCTCCATCATTTGGAGAAGTATTTACAGATTCTTCAGCGGTAGATGAATAAAAAGTACTTGGTGAATTTTGATTGTTGTATTCGGTTTTAATCCAGTCGGCGGAGCGAGCGATACCAGTAGATATTCTGGCTTCATCTTCAATTCCATTTAAACCAGTATTTGTTGCCCCCGCTCCTGGATAACCTGCCAACATAAAATGTTTAGTTGAAGCATTAGTCATTGTCCCAGCTGTTGGTGTAGTACTAATTAAATTTCCATTTTTATAAAATTTAATATTTGACCCATCCCAAGTTCCAACAACATGAGTCCAGACTCCGGTTGGAGCAACAACCGAATCATAAGCTATATAAGTACCCGATGACGTACGCAAACCAACATCTAAATATCCCGTACCAGTCTGTCCTGCTGGATTTGGTGTGACAGCTATAGTCGCATCTCCATTTCCATCACCGCTATATAATCCTTTATTAATAATACCTCTAACATAATTAGCTATTGAATTAGAGTTTAAATAAACCCATGCCTCAAAAGTAAAACTTCCACTAACATTTATGTTAGTTCCTATATCAACATTAACCGTTCCAGAACTTGCAGCAAGACCGCCATCAATTATTCCACTTGTTGCAGTAACACCATTAATTGTTCCCGTATTCCCATTACTCGTCGAATCATTCGCCGACAATACTGTTCCGTCCGGCAAATGCCACACCCCTTTGTAATTTGTATCCCAAACACCAGTAGTAGTTGACTGATCAGTCGCAACAGTATTTCCATAATACATGTAAAGAACTGTGTCTGTCGTAGTAGAAAGAGTTGGAACTTTCACCCAAGAAATTATTTGCCCTGTCGATGAAGAATATGTTTCTATTTCGTGATTAATTTTTGTAATACCATCAGAGGAAGTGAATAAAATATCTTTACCTGTTGATGAAGCCACATGTCCTCCGGCAAAACCACTGTATTCGAAAGCTGTGCTTGTAGTGCTTACAAGTACTGGGAAGTTTGTAAGAACTGTTCCAGTTGAAGAAGCGACCTTTGTGTGATCAATAATTATTTTTGTACGATAATTCCAGCTGTTGCTATACCAATTATTCAATCCAATAAGAGGAGAAAATGATATCGTTGCAGTAGCATTTCCTGCCGTTGCAATACCAATAGTTGGAGCACTTGGAAGAATTTTTGGAGTAGAACTTGTTGAAGCACTTGCGCTTCCCTGTCCAACAATGTTCACCGCCGAAACTCGAAAATCATATAGCAAACCATTTGCGAGACCTGTAACTGTAGCAGAAGTAGAACTTGAAACTCCATCTGCAAAAGTTGACCAAGATGAATCTGAACGAAGTTTATAATCAACTACATAATCTGTAATTGCTGAGCCACCATTATTTACTGGTGCGGTCCATGAAAGAGAAACTTGTGTGTTTCCGTATGTTGGAGTGAGAGAAGTTGGAGCGTCGGGAGTGGTCATTGGAATTGATGAAGTAGACGCACTTGGAGTACTTGTACCTAGAACATTTATTGCACTGACGCGAAAGTCATAACTCGTTCCATTTGTAAGTGGTGTGACTATTGTAGAAGTCGTCGTAGAAACACCATCATTAAATGTTCCCCACGTACTTGAAGTGGAAATTTTGTATTCGATGAGATAATCAGTAAGAGACAGTCCTCCATTATTTACCGGTGCAGTCCATGAAAGAGAAACTTGAGTGTTTCCAAGAGTTGGAGTAAGAGAAGTTGGGGCATCTGGAACTGTGAGATGTTCTTCAGCCGATGATGAATAAAAAGTACTTGGTGAATTTTGGTTATTGTATTCGGTTTTAATCCAGTCGGCGGAGCGGGCAGAAACTGAAACCCTGAAGTCATCAAAACTAGCTTTTTGATAACCAGCTCCAGTCCATCGACCAATATCAATTCCAGTCAACGTGATAGTTGGCTTAGTAGCATCGGTAGTTGACGCTATCTGATTGCCATTAAGATAAATAGCATGAAGATTATTCGAAGCGTCGAACACGAGGGAAACGTAAGTCCACGCATCCAAATAACTGGTAAAATTAGTTTGCACTCGGCCAGGCCCCGCTCCTCCATAATCCCAATATATTATTTTATCACTCCAAGGAGTGTGTGCCTGTACACGAACACTACCACTGAACCCGATTGAAAAAGAAGAGCTATTTTGGACATCGGCTGTCGTTTGATTTACCCAATACGAAACAGTGATGGAAGAACTAGTGGCAATACTTAAAGAGGCATTTGATAAATACTGGCTGGTACCATTGAACTTTCCCGCCGCACCATCAATCTTTCCGCTCGTAGCCGTAACGGCGTTGTTATTCGTTAAATTGTAAGAATTGCTCGTGGAATCATTTCCAGTCAAACTCGTCCCATTCGGCAAATGCCACACTCCAACATAATTTGAATCCCACACCCCTGTCGTAGTCGACTGATCAGTCGCAACAGTATTTCCATAATACATATAAAGAACAGTGTCTGTTGTAGTTGAAACTGCCGGAACTTTCACCCATGAAATAATTTGCCCTGTTGAAGAAGAATAAGTTTCTATTTCGTGATTAATTTTTGTAAGACCATCGGAGGAAGTAAATAAAATATCTTTACCAGTGGATGAAGCCACATGTCCTCCGGCAAAACCACTGTATTCAAAAGCCGTGCTTGTGGTACTTATTAAAACTGGAAAGTTCGTCAGAGTTGTTCCGGTAGAAGAAGCGACTTTGGTATGGTCGATAGTGATTTGGGTTCTATAAAGCCAACTAGTGTTATACCAAGATGCAGCCGCTTGGGCTTTGTTTATTTGAAAAGTAAAAAATATTCCGATAAAAAATACGAAAAACAAAAAAACTTTTTGAAGCTTCTTTTTCGCTCTCGTTTCATTTTTTATGTTGAAAAACAAAACAGGCATTCAACCATTATTTTATCATATGTTTTATTAAAAATATCCTTATGTTGTCAACATTTTATGAAAATTCCGGACAAGTTCCGGACAAGGCGAGGCCTTGTCCGGAATGAGATCTATTCTTGAAAATTTATCCACTCACCTATCATGTCTTTGAAAGACAAAATCGTATCAAAATATTCTGGAAATACTTTTCTATGCAAAATTTTTTCTTCAAGTCTTTTTTCTCCTACATAATCTAAATAACTTGAATATTTATACTTATCCAAAAAAATTTGAGCTTTATTTTTATCTTCAATATTTTTATTTTTCCAACCACTATCAATAATACCGATTGGATTTAAGTGAATATAAGTTAATTGATATTTCAAATATTGATCATAATTAAGATGTTTAGCTTTAAACGGACCTTCAAACAAAGAACCTTTTCTATGATATTTATAATTAAAATACATAGAATAACTAGTTGATAATTTTTGTAAAAAAGTTGTTATACCATTTTCTTTCTTTTCTTTAACTAAAAGATGAAAATGATTTGGCATTAAAACCCAAGCACCAATATCAACAAGAGTTTCCGATCTTTCTATCTTAAATATCTCGGACAAGGCGAGGCCTTGTCTTAAAAGATCACCCAAATCTACCCTGTCAGTACAGTTACATAAATATAATAAAAGTACGAAACGATTATAATCATATTCATCTAAAAAGATGATTCTTTTTTCTGTACCCCTATTATAAACATGATAAAACTCATCTAGTGAAAAAATAATATTTCTACTCATTTGACAATATAATATCAAAAGTTAGTTTTTTGGACAAGGCGAGGCCTTGTCCAGAAGCACAAATTTTCAAACAAGCTCTAAAAGAAAAAGCCCCCAACGCAGACATATCTGCGTTGGGGTCCTTTTCATAGTGATACTGACATTATTACAAAATCTACAGAAAAGTCAAGACAAGATTTCGGGCCCTATAAAAACACGCAAATTATTGAAGAAATAACTTTCTATTCGAACACCAAAAATAAATTAAAAGCCGGCTTTTAATTTATTTTTGGTGTTCTATATCCTCTTTCTTCTTCGGAACAATACCGTTTGCAATAAGTAATTTTTCAAAATCATCTCTTTCAAGAGTTTCTGACTCAATAAGTTTGTGAGCAATCGCATCAAGAGCTTTTCTGTGTTCAGTGATTATTTTTTCTGCACGCTTCATATTTCCATTCATAATATCTGAAACTTCAGAATCAATTTCCGCGTTTACTTTGTCAGAATATTCTTTGTCATCCACTCCTCTGCCAAACATCGCTCTTCCGCCCTCTCCTTCAAGAGCAATCGGTCCCATTTTTTCTGACATTCCATATTTTGTAACCATATCTCTTGCAAGCGCAGTCGAAACTTGTAAATCATTTGACGGACCAGTAGTTAAATCTCCAAAAATCATTTTTTCTGTAACATATCCACCAAGCGCTACTGCAATATCATCAAGAAATTCTTTTTTAGATTGCAATTTTCTATCTTCAAATGGCAAATGCAATGTATAACCTGCTGCTCTTCCACGAGAAATAATAGAAATTTTATGAACTGGGTCAGCATAAGGAAGTACTGAAGAAACAAGTGCATGACCCGCTTCATGATATGCAGTAATTTCTTTTTCTTTTTTTGAAAGCAAGTGACTTTTTCTTTCAGGACCCATCATGACTTTTTCGATTGAACGAATCAAATCAAATTGAGAAACTTTTTGTCTGTTTTCTCTCGCAGCCAAAATCGCGCCTTCATTCATAAGAGAATACAAATCTGCACCAGAAAATCCTGGAGTTCTTTCAGCAATAGTTTTCAAATTTACATCTTCAGCAAATGGTTTTGATTTTGAATGCACAACCAAAATTGCTTCTCTGTCATTTCTGTCTGGCAAATCAATAACAACTCTTCTATCAAATCTTCCTGGTCTCAAAAGCGCAGGATCCAAAACATCTGGTCTATTTGTTGCGGCCATAACAATAACTTTTTCATTCGGTTCAAAACCATCCATTTCAACAAGTATTTGGTTTAATGTTTGTTCTCTTTCATCATTTCCTCCTCCCATTCCTCCGCCCCTTACTCTTCCGACAGCATCGATTTCATCTACGAAAATAATTGAAGGTGAAGCATTTTTTGCCATCTTAAATAAATCACGAACTCTTGATGCTCCAACTCCAACAAACATTTCAACAAATTCAGAACCGGAAATTGAAAAGAACGCTACACCAGCTTCACCAGCAACAGCTCTTGCAAGTAAAGTTTTTCCTGTTCCCGGCGCACCCATAAGTAAAATTCCTTTTGGAATTTTTGCGCCCATATCTAAGAATTTTTTAGGATTTTTCAAAAAATCCACAACTTCCGCAAGCTCTTCTTTCGCTTCTTTCGCTCCAGCAACATCTGCAAATGTAACTCTTTGTTTTTTATCTGAAGGCAAAATAATTCTTGCTTTAGACTGACCAAAAGACATCGCTTGCATTCCTGCACCTTTGACTTGTCTTGTCAGAAACCAAACAAAAACCCCGATCAAAATAACTGGAATCAAAAATGGCGCGAGATTTATAAACCAATACATAAATCCGCTATCATTTACGATATCAATATTTACTTTATTCAATTTATCAGAAGAAACTTTATAATTTGAAAGTGTTTGCAGAAGTGGAGTGTCGGTTTCCTTTTGAGAAGTTTTTACAATCGGAGTTGAGCTGGCCTCTGAACTTGTAGCGACATAAGTGATCGAAAGACTGTCCCCTTTTACATCTATCTTTTGCACAATTCCAGAATTTATATCTGTTGCAAGTTGACTCAAAGAAATTTGTTCGCTTGAAGCGCCACCAGTAAAAATCATTGAGTATAAAACAGAAATAATAAGCAATATCAAAATTGCATTAGCTATTTTAGAAAAAACTGACATAGGTCCCTTACCAAAACCAGGTATCTTTCCTCTGCCTTTTGTAGGCTTTTTATTAAGCTGTTGCTTGTTTTTTAACATATCCATAGACGAATAATATAACACAGATTTTGAATTTTAGAAATATCTGATAATATACAAACATGGCGTTCGCAGAAAACAGAAAAGCATATTTTAATTTTGAGATCCTTGAAAAAATCACGGCGGGAATTCAACTACTTGGTTTTGAAGTCAAAGCAATCAAAGCTGGACAAATGTCGCTTGATGGTTCTTATGCAATAATCCGCGGAGGCGAAGCTTTTTTAATTAATTCAAATGTAACTCCACTTCAGCCAAAAAACGTTGATAAAAATTATAACCCAAGAAGAAATAGGAAACTTCTTTTGACAAAAAAAGAGATTGCAAAACTTGCGGGGATTGAAAGCAAGAAGGGTTTGACAATAGTACCTCTCTCAGTGTATAATGTAGGTCACAAGCTTAAATTAGAGCTTGGAGTAGCTTCCGGTAAAAAAAATAAAGACAAACGCGAATCAATCAAAAAGCGTGAGTCCGACCGAGAAATACGAAGAACATTGAAAGGTGAATAAATGGGGATGATCGGCCTAGACAATTGGTCCGTTCTTTCTTGTGCAAAGTAGAGCAACCTTGTGAACTCTTAAATCTACCAAGGAATTGTAATTGCAAAAACACTTACATCAAAAGTAGCGGGCATTGTTTCTCCATTTTTTGGAGTCAAGGACCTTACTTTCGCTTACGCTTTAGCCTAAGCGACGTCTCAACTGCTAATATCTGATAGGCAGATTGAGGTGTTATAAATTCAGACTATACCACTTTCCTTCTCGTGAAGTGATGAAAATTAGAGAATCGGTTTGTAAACATTTTGTTATTTTATAGTTTACAAATTTAAATCATGCCGTAAGGTGTGAATGAAAATATCTAAACTTTGTAAAAGCAAAAAAGACAATCTTTTGCACGTGAGTTCGATTCTCACCATCTCCACATTTCAAAAATCAGCCCGCATTAAGCGGGCGATTTTTGTTATGTGGAGATGAAAAAGCAAACTGCTTTGCTTTTGTGTGAGAATTGAAAGCCGGAGCATATTGCGAAGCAATGCGAGGCGTGGTCAAGAGTGCTTTGTATTTTTGACGGAGTTCCCGTCAAAAATACTTAGCAACTCGTGACCGATTCCGCCCATTTCTTTTTTTGAGACGACAAAAATTTATTCCTGACCGAAAGTGGTAATCCACGGTTCCACCATCTCCTTAATTAGTCCCCATCAAAAGTACTTAGTGATTTGGACCGATTCCCCCATATCTTTTTTTGTGACTGACAAAAAAACTGATTTGTGACCGATTCCGCCTATCTCACCTTTTTTAAAGACTACTTATTATTCTTGATTTTTATTTTATACCACCCGACAACCACCGGCAATAATAATGTCAAAACATAATAAACATAGACATCAATTTTATAGTAATCTGTTGCATTAAAAAGTTTAACCAGAAAAATATAGTCCAGAATTATCGCCATAATTGTCCAAACAATACCCAGCCCAATATAACAACCAAATGATTCCCTTTTAATTTTTTTAAATAATACCCAGAGAGTTGCAATCAATCCGAAAGGTAAAATAACCCAACCTAAAATATTTTTAGGAACAAAAGCAAAAAATATTATTCCGAGAATATAACCAAAAAGCCAAAGAATAAAACCCCACAAAATAGTATTTAGAAAAACTTTTATTTTATTTGTTTTCATTTGTTTCATTAAATTAATTAATCCAATAATTTTAACTATTTTTTATACATAATTCAATCAAATGTGACTAAATACCTATCTCCTTTAGTATTTGACAAATAACTCAAAACATAATATTATACTTTTGGAACAACAAAAGGAGTACCTTTATGAAAAAGCTCTTTCCAAGAGTAATCGTTGTGATTGAAATCATAACGATCATCGTAGTCATGCAATTTTTGCAAGGCTGTGGCACTTTTCTTTACATACCACCGATTTAAAAACAACGAAAGGAATATCAGGATGAGAAAAATCTTTCTCATATCAGTCACAGCTCTCGCACTCATTTGCACACAAGGTTGCACCACCACACGGTATGTGTACTGCGTTCCGTGTGAACAACAGGACGTAATCGTCGAAGAACCAGTAGTGTATTATCACTACTACGAACCGATCTTGCCAACTGTGACATGGGGTTACGGATATGGCACTGGGTGGGTCTCGGACGGTTCGTTCTCCGGCGGAGGCGCAAGCAATTGGCGCTCACCACCAAGCAGAACTTACGGTGCAACAATGACTGATGGCAGTTACACAATGCCATCACATCGCTAGAGAGCTTTTGCTCTCATCAAGCTGCAGAACTTCGGTTCTGCAGCTTTTTTCATGGTAAATTTTTCCTCTCAGTGATAAAATGATCGCTAATGAATCCGCGATTTAATTTAAGAGTTAATTTAATCTTTTTAATATCTTCTCTTTTGCTTTTTATTTTACTAGCAGTAGGCGTAGCAAACCATTTTCATCCTATCCAAAATTTTGATAATCAAATTGCAGTCTGGGTAAATGGTATTCACTTCCCTACTCTTGATGAAATAATGCTTTTAGTCACAAAACTCGGAAATCCATATGAATCTATTTTTATTTTCATCGTTTTTTCTGTTCTTTTTATCGCAAAAAAGAAAAAAATGTCTTTCTATATTTTAGCCATTGCAACGGCCGACGGAACAATACTTCCAGAAATCATAAAAAATCTTATAGCACGACCCCGTCCAGAAAGTTTGTTATTACAAGAAACAGGCTACAGCTTTCCAAGCGGGCACGCTGTCATGTCAACAGTTTTTTTGTTGTCTTCATTCTTTTTGATTGCTCCGTTAATAAAAAATAAAACCGCGAGAATAGTCTTTTTGATAATTGCAACTATTGTTTTTGTATCCATTGCACTTAGCCGAATATACCTTTCTGTTCACTTTACATCAGACGTTATTGCTGGAATTTTCCTTGGTATATTTAGCTTCTCTTTCGCTATACTCAATTGTTGCCAGGAAAACTAAAATATGATATAAATATATCCGCACACCAATTTTGTCATTGCTCCAAGCGTTTTTGAAGAATATCTCTGCTAAGTCAAATTAGCTTAAAATATAGTCTTTTCAAGCTTGTATCATCATAGAGCAAAAACGATGACAAATTTAGTGTGCGGATAAATCCATAAAAATACTTTGAATATAAGAGTAAGAATAAATCATCAAATCAGGGTTCCAGAACTTCGTGTTATCACGGATGACGGACAAAACCTTGGTATTATGTCCTCAAGTGATGCGATGCGAAAGGCACAAGAGATGGGTTTGGATTTGATAGAAATATCACCAAACGCAGTTCCTCCTATTGCAAAAATAATGGATTATGGTAAATTTCAGTACACTGAAAAGAAGAAACTAAAAGACTCGAAAGCCAAGATTCAAAACATTGAAATCAAAAGTGTCCAGGTAAAAATCGGCACAGATGAACATGATTTGGAACTAAAAGCTCAAAAGGCTTCAGAATGGCTTAAAGAAGGTCATAGAGTAAGGCTTAATCTTTTCTTATCAGGTAGAGCTAAATATTTAAAACAGGATTTCCTAAAGGAAAGAATGGACAGAATGTTAAAGCTTATCACTGAAGAATATAAAATAGCTGAGCCAGTCCAGAGAAGTCCAAAAGGAATGTCGACAGTTATAGAAAGAGTCAATAAAAAAGCATAATTTTAATAATATGAAAACAAACAAATCATTCACCAAAAGATTAAAGGTGACAAAAAACGGTAAGATCATCGGTAGAAAAGCTGGTCAAAACCACTTCAATGCAAAAGAAAGCGGAAGCCAGAAGATGAATAAAAAGAGAGCAATGGCAGTACATTTTAGCAACAAGAATAAAGCAAGATTCCTTTCAGGAAAATTTAAATAAAACACAATACCAATATACGAATGGTACGAATACAACTAATAGCTACGAATATGCATTATTAGTATGATCTGACAATTCGTTGCATTAGAATAAATTAGTTGATTAGTATTAATAATAAAAACCTATGACAAGAGTTAAAAGAGGAACAACAAAAAATAAAACCAGAAAGAACGTCTTAAAACAGACGAAAGGTTATCGTTTGAATAGAAGAAATAAAGAAGCGGCAGCACTTACAGCCATAATGAAGGCTGGAGCAAACGCTTTTGCCCACAGAAGAGACAAAAAGGGTGACATGAGAAGATTGTGGAATGTCAGAATCAATGCAGCCTTGAGAGAAAACGGCACAACTTACAGCAAATTCATCGGTGCGATGACAAAAGCTAAGATTGAAATAGATAGAAAAATACTTGCAACTCTTGCACAAGAAAATCCAGAAACATTCGTAAGACTAGTTTCTAAAGTAAAAGTTTCATAATTATAATCAAACAAAAAACCGCCTATCGGCGGTTTTTTAAATACAAAAATCAGACGGCCCGCGAAGCGGGCCGTCTGATTTTTGTATTTCTTTATTTAACTTCTATTCCCTTCGGACTTGGACCATATTTATTTTCCTTTTTAGCACTTGGAAGAGCTAGTAAAACTAATAAAATAATAGGACCTATCCATGCAATAAAATTAAGAAAAAACCACCATCCACTTAAATTAATATCATGCAATCTTCTTGTGGTGACTGTTAATAATGGGAAAAAGAAAATTGAAATATAAATCATCATAATCGGAAGAATAATAAGTGAAAAAAGATTATTATTACTTGGCTCATTAATAAATGGAATAAAAGTCGCGATTAATAATGCGATACCTAAAATCACATAGAATAATAAAAAATACCAAAATTCTTTTCTACTTGCACGTCCTTTAAACACCGTATACTTTTTAAGAGCTTCTATAAAATATTTCATTTCAAAAATTGATTATTTATTAATTTCAACACGATAATAATATCGCGTAACAAAAAAAAGGCAACCTTTTGAGTCAGACACCAAAAGGTTGCAGAAGTCGGACAAGGTTAGACCTTGTCTGGGACCGTCTTTGCGAGTGAATACGAAGCAAACCATCTCTGGATTCCCGTTTGCACGGGAATGACAGAAGAGATGGATTGTTTCACTCTGTTTTATCTCTTTATTTTATAACTTTCAACCTCAATAAAACAAGGACTCACCCTGGATTCCGGCCTTCGCCGGAATGACAGAAATACCTATACCCATACTTATACTTCTGCCACCTCCCCATACTCCGGATTCTCCGCATTTACATTGAGCTCATCTCTCAATCTCTGCACCAAGAAAAGCGAGGCTTTCGGCTCCCCCATTACGGCGAATACTTTCTTCAATGTTTCACCTTCATTTGCTTTTTCCACAAAAGCCACTAGATTGTCGGAATCTTTGTGAGATGAATATCCTTCTATCTTTTCAATTCTAGCTTTTACTTTTATTTCCTTTCCGTAAATTGAAACAGTTTTTACACCATCTTCAAGCTGTCTTCCGAGTGTTCCAACAGCCTGATATCCTACGAGAAGTATCGTTGCATTTGGATCTCCTGCATGATCATGTTCATGATGAACTATTCTTCCGCCATTCGACATTCCAGAACCAGCAATAATTATTTTTGGATTTGGAGTAAAATCAATTCTTTCTGAAGCGTCATTTTTGATAGTCAATTTTAATTTCGGAAACTTAAAAATATCATCACCTTTTTTGAAGTCATTTCTTACTGTTGCATTTAGATAATCAGAATATTTTTCATAAATTTTTGTAATTTTGATTGCAAGAGGTGAATCAAGAAAAACTGGAATCTGTGGCAGTTGATCATTTTCAAAAAATTCATTCATTTCATAAAGTATCACCTGTGTTCTTTCAAGAGAAAAGGCTGGAATGATAAGTATTCTTTTGTTATCAATAGTATCTTTAATAATAGCCTTCAACTGTTCTCTTCTCTTCTCTTTTGGCTCATGATTTCTGTCACCATAAACACTTTCCATAGTAATATAATTTGCATCGGTAATCGGTTCTGTATCATTTAAAAGAAGTGACGGGGAGTTTCCCAAATCTCCAGTAAAAACTGCTTTTTCTTTTCCATCATTTATTTCTACCATTGCAGAACCAAGAATATGTCCAGAATCTCTCAAATATATTGAAACTCCAGCGCCAAGTCCAAATGTTTTATGGTATTCCAAAGTATCCCAAAGAGTAAAAGATTTATCCAAATCATTTTCATCAAAAATTGCTGGCACTCCAGTCCTTTTTGCATCATCATTAATAATTTTTAAAGTGTCTTCAAGCAAAAGTAAGGCAATATCTTTTGTTGGTGGTGTACTGATTATTCTTCCTTTAAAACCATCTCTCACAAGCTTGGGTATTCTTCCGATATGATCCATGTGCCCATGTGTAATAATTAGAAAATCAATTTCCGCAGGATTATAAGGAAATGGTTTACGATTAAAATCTTCGGCCGTATCTGTCCCCTGCATTAAACCACAATCTACCAAAAGTTTTATTTTATCTCCTTTATCATTTTCTTGTTCTATTAAAAAATTTGCGCCTGTCACTGAACCTGTTCCGCCATAAAAAGTTATTTTCATCCCGTTAGAGATTAAAGTGTTATGAATTGATACCTTAATCTGATCTTATTACCAAATATTAAATTTATGATTTTATCTCGTTACCAACGGAAATAATCAGATTATTTCCTATCTCTAACGGGATTCATCTGCTTATTATAACATCAAATTTTTTTCAAAAAATGTATCACTCTCACATCTACGCTATAGCGTAGATGTGAAAATCACACAAAACAAAAAACTCACATATTTGTGAGTTTCTTGATTAGGATTACCGGAGAAGCATTACCCTAGAATAATTCTAGGTGGGTGTCCTCGATGGTACGCCAAGGCGTATCAAAAGTTAGACTCCCTTAAAAAATGTTAATCGGATAATGCTGTCCAAATAACCCTACTTCAATTATACTCCGCAAAGATTAGTTATCAAGTAAAAAGTTCTCCCACAAGAGGATTTCCAATTTATACACTCACTAACATTCGTAAGAAATTTAGGTCATAAAGTTTGTAAAGTTCCAAAATACAAAACGGCGGCACGCTTTGCGTGCCGCCGTTTTATTTTTAGCCTTTAGGCCAAATTAGCTTCTGTCTGAAACTTCTTGTCTTACTTTCTCTATGTACTTTCCGGCTGCTTCCTGTCCTCCAAGACCGAATGCCAAACCGAGAGCGAGAGAGATAGCAATGATAATTCCAGTGAACAAAGTATTAATGAATGTAACAGCGATACCAAGCTGAGTTATTGCAATTAAAATTGCAAAGATCCAGATTGCCCACTTTGTTATTGTTCCAGCAAGATTTGCAGCTTTAACATTTGCTGCTTTAGCTGTACTTACAACAACTTTTTGCATAGCCTCTGAAACAACTGCTGCAACGAGTATTATAAGAACAGCAATTATAACTTGTGGCAAAAAGCCCATTACAACTTCAGTCAAGAAAGCTGTAACTTGAGTTAGTCCCAAAACTTCACAAGCTGCAGCCAAGAAAACAACGATAAAGAACCATTTGACCAAAGCACCAACGAAAGCTCCTGAATCGAGTTTAATATCTGCTTTTTGTAAAAACTTTTCAAAACCAGCTGCTCTTAAAGCATTATCAACTTTAGCAAGCTTTATTAATTGTGACACAAGCTTGAAAAGTATTGCACCTATAATCCAACCGACAATTGCAATAACAACTGCAGCTAGAAAACTAGGTATAAAATTGGCGACGCCAAGCCAGATACTCTTTAAAGAAGCTGACAAAACATCACTCCATGTAGCTATCATAAATTATTTATTGATTAATTAACTAATAAACCTTGTAAAGCTGAACTCCATATGGAGTATCAACGACCTATTTACTAGAATATTATATCATTTTTATTAACACAAAAAAGTGGCTAAACCGCCTGCCTGTGGACATCTTAATAAGTAAGAAGTCTTCAACAAAAATCTATTTTTTTGATATTAAAGGAAAAGGTAGTCTATTTAAAAGCACAGAATGAGTAGAATCTACAATGTCTCTTACCAATTTATCGCACATTTCAATTCTATATTGAAAATCTGGAGTTTCAAAAGAAGCATAAACCAATTCCCTTCCGAGTTCTGCCTCCATTGTTTTTATTATATTACTGAGCGAGCCTTTTTTAATATTATTTCCAACAAGCAATATATCAACACGGCTTTCATTATTTTCCATAAAAACACCAGAAACAATAATGAGTTTGATTTTGCCTACATTCGAAAGTCTTTTGACGATATCATTTTTATTTAAATTTTGAGAGTTTATCAGAAGCTGGCGCAACATTGAAAGATGCGGAAATTCTTGATTAAGAATATATCCATGAACCTTAACTTTGCTTTCTTTTATTTTTCCTTTAACTTTTTTACCGACTATTTTTATTATCTGTTCCTTCTTGATCAGTCCAGATTTCAAAAGCACGAGAATTTCCTTTTCGGCAATTCTCTTTTCGATTTTTAATTTTTCGCAAATGGACTCAACGTCGTAAGTCGTCTCTGAATTGAACAAAAAAAGCCTGAGCATTCTTACCTTTTCCACCCCTCCGAATAATATGTTTAAAGTATCCATCCCGTTAGAGATTTAAGTGTTATGAATTTGCACCAATCTTACATTAATTACTGATAATAAATTATAAATTTTATCTCGTTACCAACGGAAATAATCAGATTATTTCCTATCTCTAACGGGATCCATGTGACGTATTATACACAAATTATAGTAACAAAAAAAGAGGAGTTTTGCTTCGCAAAACTCCTCTTTTTTTGTTTTTCAAGTTAAATTATTTCAATGTAACTTTTCCTCCAGCTGCTTCAACAGCTTTCTTCAAAGCTTCTGCTTCTTCCTTCTTCATTTCTTCTTTCAATACTGAAGGAGCTGCATCTACTAAGTCTTTAGCTTCTTTAAGTCCAAGACCTAGAGCTTCTTTAACAGCTTTAATAACAGCAATCTTTTGTGCACCAGCATCTGTAAGTTCAACTTTAAATGATGACTTCTCTTCTGCTGCTACAGCGGCGACAGCTGGGCCAGCGACAGCAACTGCTGCTGCTGAAACTCCAAACTTTGCTTCAAGAGTCTTTACGAGCTCATGAAGATCCAAAACTGACATTTTTTCTATTTCTGCAACTATTTTTTCAAACTTTGCAGGAACGACTACTTTTGTTTCTTCCATAATAATTTTATGTTAATACTAATAATTAATACCAATCAACTAATTTTACTAATACAACTAATTGTCAGATCATACTAATAATTCTAAATTATTCGTAGTCATTCGTTGTATTCGTATCATTCGTATATTGGTATAAAGGAGCCCTTAAGCCTTTGAAATTGCAATTTGATTAAGGGCGACTGCGAATCTCTGAATTGGTGAATTGATAAGATTGACGAACTGAGCATAAAGAGTTTTTTGTGAAGGGATAGCAGCAATAGCTGTCATTTCTTCGACTGTCATATATTTTCCTTCAAAAATACCTCCGACAATTTTTACATTGTCCTTATATTTTTTCTGGAAAGCATAAAACTCACGAGCTGGAGTCGTAAGATCTTCACCGTAAACCATTGCGAGTTCACCGACAAATTCTGGCATAGTACCAGAAATTCCAGCGTCCTTAAGTGCAATCTTTGCGAGTGTTTTTCTAACAACCAAGTATCCTACTCCCTCTTTTCTCAATGCTTTTCTCATCGCCATATCGTCTGCAACTACCAAGTGTTGGAAGTTTGCAAAAACAACTGACTTTGATCCCTTTAGGGCTTCGGCAATTTTCTCAACCAATTCTTTTTTCTTTGCTTTTGTAATCGGCATTTGTTTTTTATTTTAAAAATAAAAATTCGACCTTCTTTAAAAGGCCTCTAACTAATAGAGTTTGACCTCGGTCGGCTAAGCTTTTAAACTTTATTGTGACTTTCGTCACCGACTGTCTTTGGCCTTTATAGAATTCATATTAGCAGAAAATTTAAAAAAGTAAACCCCGCCCCATAGTAAATTATATTTATTTCACGATATTCATAACAGAAACCGTACCACCATCAAGATTTGTCACATATGCATAATTTCCCGAAACGGCAATCGCCCAAGGACTAATTCCAATATCAGTCGTCGTAGCAACTTGTTTTGGTGATAATGGGTTTGCGATATCCAATACAGAAATATCATTATCACCATAATTTGTAACGTAAGCATAGTTTCCAGATACTATAATATTTGTCGGACCATTTCCAACCGTAGTCGTAGCAATTTGTTTTGGTGATAATGGGTTTGAAATATCTATAGTTGAAATCATTTTTGAGCCAGAATTAGTTATGTATGCATAGTGATTTGAGATAGCAACAGAATAAGGATTCGGTCCGACAAGTGATTTAATGACTTGTTTTGGAGATAAGGGATTTGAGATATCTATGACTGACATAGATCCCTCACCTTGATTATCATAATCATTTGTAACATACGCATAATTACCAGAGATAGATAAATTAGAAGCACCTTCCCCAACTTTTATATTTGCAATTTGTTTTGGTGATGTTGGATTTAAGATGTCTATAACAAAAAAAGATGCGTTGTTATTATCAAGAATATACAGATACCTACCAGAAACAGCAATGCCATTTGGTGAATTTCCATAAATAGAATTCCCGACTGTCGTCGTAGCAACTTGTTTTGGTGATAATGGGTTTGAAATATCAAGAACAGAAAGAGTGTCTGAACAATAATTAGTTACATATGCATGATGATTTGAAATAGCAATTTTCGATGGACACTTCCCAACCGTAGTCGTAGCAACTTGTTTTGGTGATAATGGGTGTGAAATATCAAGAACAGATATGTAATCATCTTTAGAATTTGTTACATATGCATAATTTTGATAAATAGCTATATCATAAGGTTCATTTCCCACCGAGACAGAATACGTCGACATTTTTTTTGTCGAACTAGTTTGAAGTTCTGATATGAGACTGACATAATCCGGAGTATTTTTAATTTTTATAAAATAAAAAACAAGACCTATAATTAATAAGAAAATAATTACCGAGATTATTTTTACTTTTATATATTTTTTGTTAATCATGTTTTATAATTAGCGTCAAAATTACTACGAACTATAATACGTAGACCAATTAACAAATATATAACTACTACAGCAACAATCCATTCTATAATCGTTATATTTTCATTATATATAAAAATAATAACTTCAGCAAAATCAAAAAGTGTTTTATTTCAAAAAGTGAAAACTATTTATAATTTGATCATTATATTCTCCAGCTTGAACACTAATTTCATATAACTTTCCCCCATTCATAACCAACACTGTATGAGTATAAACTGGACCACCTTTTTCTTCTGGTATTCCGTATTCATACGCGTCAATTCCATCAATCATAATTTTCTTCTCTAAAACTGTTTCTTTACCGTATCCCGCTAATATTTCGGATATACTTTTATTTGGTTCAATAATAGTCACTCCTATTTCCCACATTTCTACTTCCCCGTCTGACGTAACAGGATTAAAACTTATATTACCTATTATTTTTCCGTAAAAATCATTACCTTGGATAGGGTGTGTTAATGTCGGTTTTAAATTACTTTCATGATCAATTTTAAATCCCAAATCATTGTTCGTATAAGTATTCCAACCTGCAGACGAAGTTGCTTCAGAAATTAATACTGAATTATCAGAATTTTTTTGGATTGTAAAAAAGTATAATACAAAGCCAACAATTAATATAAAAAATATTGTTAAAATAATTTTAAAATTCGAATTTTTTTTGTTAATCATTTTTATAATTAGTTTGTATAATAAAAAAAGCGAGTCTGATGATTGGTTACATCAAGACTCGCTCAGTATAACAAAATTCACCAAGTGTTCAAGGTTCAGAGCACATAATACAAAGTATAGTCGTATTGCCCTGTAAGGTGTTGATAGAAATAATCAAACGTCATCGTTCGGTGTTTTACCGTATATGGGGCAAACAAATTGCAATCAATAATATCCATATACGTTGAATAAACATTTTCTATGATTATGGTGTGAGGATATATTTTTTTATCACCCACATTTTGCCAACGCATTTGAATTATCCAGCCTCTTTGAGCCCATTCAACTCTGAATGGTTTAGGAACAGAATATACACTTGGATCAGAACACCATGTGTACAAAAGAGATGTTGTATTCGGTAGCCAAACAGTATTACCCGAGGCACTGTAGACAACATCTTGAACCCATCCCTTACATTCCTTGGGATAGACATAATGATTATCATCTACGTTTGCTCTCGCAATGATTTTTTCATTTCTCTGCGCCTGTGTCATTGAATGCCACGATGTTGCTTGTGCAACTGCAACACTGGTCCCAAATGACAGAGCATGGAGTTGAGTCACTGGTAACCGCGATGCTGCTTGGCCAAAACTAGCACTCAGCATTAGAATACACATTGCCACAATCCGTACTGACATGGTCATGATACCTATCCTTCTGGTTTTTTGTTTGTGAAAGAACAATACCAACTCACTATGAGTTGGAAGTTCGGGGAGAATTATAACATGAAATTATTTTTTAAATAAAAATTTCTTCGCCCCTATCACCATTTTTAAGTGAATTAACTTTTTTCCTTAAGATATTTATTATTGGCATAAAAATACCTATAGCAATGTAATAAATTAATGATGAAAATTATTTAAAAATTGATAGTATGCCACTTACAATAACTAGGATTAAAAATAATAAAATAATTAGACTAGATAATATCCATACTATCATACCTGCATTAATTTTAATTGAATGAGCCCTGTCTTCGTAATATGTATGGAACATTTTAACCTTTGGAGTCATACTAAGATAATATGAGTACATTACAATTGGCCAATAAATCCAGCCAAAAAAAGAAATTAAAAATAAAAAATTACCCAGAAATTTTCCTATCGGCAACAAACTTGAATTAACACAAATTACTGGTGATACAGCATCAGAGAAGACACAAAGATGACAAAGCTCTACAATAAGATATAACAATGCAGGAATAACCCAAAAAAATAAGAGTATAAAATCAGAAAGACCCTCTTTTATATCTTTATTCCAATTTATACTCATAAGTATATGATAATATAATAATACAACAAAATCAACCATAACTATTTAGTTATGGTTGATTTTGTTGTATTAAAATAATAAATTATTTTTCTGCTTTTGCTTTTCCTACCCCGACACTATTTTTAAGGAAATATAGTTCAGTTAGATTTTAAGAATATCTAAATAAAATTTCTTTATATTACTTTTTGAGTAAGTGAAAATAGTCGACGGACTACACAAAAACAAAATGAGCTGGAACCTGTAGGTTCCAGCTCATTTTGTTTTTGTTTCGCTTTCTTCTTGAAGTAGATTACTTCTCAGCTTTTGCCTTACCTACTTTTCTGCGTGATACCACGAGATAGTTAGAATATTTCTTTGGTGTTCTTGTTTTCTGTCCTTTTCCGACGTGCTGTCCCCAAAGTGTTTTAGCAAATCTCAAACCTCTACCCTGTCTTCCTTCTCCTCCACCGTATGGGTGGTCAACTGGGTTCATGGCTGTACCTCTAACTGTAGGTCTGATTCCAAGCCATCTTGATCTTCCGGCCTTTCCGATATTTACAAGCCAGTTTTCATCATTTGAAACGTTTCCAATACAAGCCCATGCTTTTTCTGGAACCTTTCTGATTTCAGTTGATGGAAGTTTGATGTGAACGTATCCAGCGTCATTTGCAACAATTTGTCCGAAGTTTCCAGCTGATCTGCAGAGTTTTGCTCCACCTCCAACTTTGATTTCAACATTGTAAACAAAAGTACCAACTGGGATTTTGTTCAAAGGAACTCTGTTTCCTGGTTTAAGTTCAGCAGTTTCTGAAATAAGGAATTTGTCTCCTTTCTTCATTCCCTTTGGTAACAAAACATATCTCTTCTCTCCGTCTGCGTATGAGACGAGTCCGATAAATCCAGTTCTGTGTGGATCATATTCAACAGTCAAAATTTTTGCTGGAATATCTTTTTTGTCATAAAGGAAGTCAACATTTCTGAAGAGTTTTTTGTTTCCTCCTCCTTGATGTCTGACAGTTATTCTTCCTCTGTTGTTTCTTGCACCAGTACTCTTAAATCCTCTTGTGAGAGATTTTTCCGGCGAACTTTTACTTGTAGTCAAGACGCCTCTGTATGTAACAGTGGTCATATGTCTTCTTGACGATGTTGTTGGTCTATAAGTTTTCATATTAGTATTTTATTTCTTTATTATATGAAGGATATTTTTTCACCTTTTTTCAAGTAAACGACCGCTTTCTTTGCTCCCCCTTTCTTTCCCTTTTTTCCTCTTGAAGTAGTATTCTTAACTGGCAATATCGTAATATTTACTTTTACAGGAGTGACTTTATATATTTGTTTTACAGCATCTGCTACATTTTTCTTTGTAGCTCTTTTTGTAACTTCAAAAGTATAAACATTTTCTGATTCAGCTTTTACTCCAGCTTTTTCAGTAATTCTTGGTTTCTTCAAAACCGCGAGAGTATTCGTATTATTTGTAATATTCATGGTATTTCTTATTTGGCATTAACCATTTTATTCTCAATAAACTTTATCGACTCTGTTGGATTTTCAATAACCAAGTATTTTGCATTCAAAATACTTACTGGGTTAATGTTTCTTAATTCATCAACTGTAACATTTCCGATATTTGCGAAGCTTTTTTCAACAGCTTTATTCTTTGAAGAAAGTGCGATAATCGCGCTGTTATTTCTCTTACTGAAAATATCTGGACATGCTTTTATTTTGCTCATTGACTCTAAAATTGCGATCGCATCTTTTGTCTTTGGTTTTGCAATTTCGAATTTATCAACGAAAATTATTTCACCGTCTTTAGCTTTTCTTGAAAGAAGAACATAAAGAGCTTTGATCTTCATTTTCTTGTTGATTTTTCTGTCATAGAGTTTCTTGCCGTTTGGACCATGAGCCACACCTCCATGAACCCAGATTGGGGATCTTGTGGAACCGTGTCTTGCTCTACCCAAACCTTTCTGTTGCCAAGGTTTCTTTCCTCCTCCTCTTACTTCACCTCTGTCTTTTGTGTGGGCATAAGTAACTCTTGAGTCTGAAAGCATTGAAGTAATAACCTGGTGTACCAAGTCTGCATTCCATGAAAGACCGAATATATTTTCAGGAAGTTTTACTTCACCAACTTCTTTTCCGCTTTGATTGTAGATTGAAGCATTCAAATTTGCCAAAGCCTTTACTGACTTAGTTTCTTTTGTTGCTTTCGTTTTTCTAACAACTGTTTTTTTAACTGTTTTTTCCATATTAGTTTAGTTAGTTATCTAGAAATTATCCGCGAACTTCAACAAGAGTACCCCTTCTACCTGGAACGGCACCGCTTATTATAAGTTGGTTATTATCCTTGTCGACAGCAAGAACTTTAAGATTTTTGATTGTGATTCTGTCTCCACCCATTCTTCCAGCCATTCTCATATTCTTTGGAACTTTGTTTCTCAAACCTCCTCCGATAGAACCTGGAGCATTTTCAGAGTGCTTCTGTCCATGACTTCTTGGTTGTCCTTTGAATCCATGTCTCTTGATAACGCTCTGATAACCCTTTCCTTTTGATGTAGCAGAAACCTCTATCATATCGCCTGAAACAAAAGATGAAAGATCAACTTTGTCTCCGACTTTAAATTTTGAAACATCTTCCACGATAAATTCTTTTAAGAATCTAGCGTTTGTATCTTTCAAATGGCCTTTCATAGGCTTATTTATATTTTTTTCTCTCTTCGCACCAAAACCAACTTGAATAGCATCATAGCCATCAACTAATTTTGTCTTTATTTGAGTGACAGTCAAAGGTCCCGCAAGCAATACTGTTGCTGGATGGACAATTCCTGCCTCATCAAATATCTGTGTCATATTCTGTTTTATACCAAGTGTAAATTTCATTTCAGTTTTTCGCAGAGCGCGTTTTTCACATATTCAAAATCAAGCACCTTCCCAATTTCTTGGAAAGAGTGCATGATTTGAAAATAGTCGCGATGCCTATTAATCTTCTAAATCATCTTAACATCTATACTCACGCCAGAAGGCAAACTCATATTTGTAAGAGCTTCTATCACTTTAGCGGACGGATTGATTATATCTATAAGTCTTCTGTGTATCCTCATCTCAAATTGCTCTCGCGCATTTTTGTAGACGAATGATGCTCTGTTGACTGTATATTTTTTAATTTCCGTAGGCAATGGAACTGGGCCAACGACTTTTACATCGTGTCTCAATGCTGTTTCAATAATTTGTTTTACTGAAGCATCAAGTACCTTGCTATCATAAGCACGAACTCTGATTCTAAGCATAGAAACAGCATCCTCCTTTTTTGCAGATACTTTTGTTGCCTTTGTTTTTAATGTACTTCCTGTATTCTTTTTTACTGCTTTTGTTGCAATCATTATAGTAGTTGTTAGCTGATAGCTATTAGCTGTTAGGAATTCCTAGCAAATTTTCCTTTTAGGAAAATTTGCTAAAAACTAACAGCTCAAAGCTAAAAGCTTTTACGCTATGACTTTTGTTATAACTCCTGAACCAACAGTCTTTCCTCCCTCTCTGATAGCGATTCTCATCTTCTCTTCAAGAGCAACTGGGGCAACGAGCTTAACTTTAAATGTAACTGTATCTCCTGGCATAACCATTTCAACTCCTGGAGCAAGCGCAACATCTCCTGTAACGTCTGTTGTTCTCATATAGAATTGTGGTTTGTAACCAGTGAAGAATGGAGTGTGTCTACCACCTTCCTCTTTCTTCAAGATGTAAACTTCAGCTTCAAATTCTGTGTGTGGAGTACATGAACCTGTTTTTGCAAGAACTTGTCCTCTTGTAACATCTTCTTTCTTTGTACCTCTCAAAAGAACTCCGGCATTATCTCCAGCTTGTCCTTCAGATAGTTGTTTATTAAACATTTCAATACCAGTAATAGTTGTAGTTGCTGTTGGCTTAATTCCAACAATTTCAACAACGTCACCAACTTTTACGATACCTCTTTCGATTCTTCCAGTAACAACTGTTCCTCTTCCTTCAATTGAGAATATATCTTCAATCGGCATAAGGAATGGCTTATCAACTTCTCTAACAGGGATTGGAATGTATGTATCCAAGGCTGTCAAAAGGTCTGCAATACACTTTGCATCTGGTTCATCTGCTGATTTACATGCCAAAGCTTTTGTAGCTGAACCTCTAATTATAGGTGCTCCTGCTCCATCGAAACCATATTTTGTCAAAAGATCTCTAACTTCTGCCTCAACAAGATCCAAAAGGTCTTTGTCGTCAACGAGGTCAACTTTGTTCAAAAATACAACGATTTTTGGAACTCCAACCTGTTTAGCCAAGAGAATGTGTTCTCTTGTTTGTGGCATAGGACCATCAACTGCAGAAACAACGAGAATAGCACCGTCCATTTGAGCGGCACCAGTAATCATGTTCTTAACATAGTCGGCGTGTCCAGGACAGTCGACGTGTGCGTAGTGTCTTGCGTCTGATGAATATTCAACGTGTGAGATAGCAATAGTGATGATTTTTGTAGCATCTCTTCTACCTGCACTTTCTGAAGCCTTTGCAACCTGATCATAAGCGATCGGATTTGCGAGACCCTTAAGTGACTGAATATATGTAATAGCCGCGGTTAATGTTGTTTTACCGTGGTCAATGTGACCGATTGTACCAACGTTTACGTGTGGCTTATCTCTTTTAAATTCTGCCATATTTTTCTTTTTGTTGATTTTTAAAACGGAGCGCGCGAGATTGGCTCTGCCTAAAAAACCAACTAAATTAAATTAATTCCCATCATTAGGCATAAATTGCCGAACTGGGAAACTTATAAATTACGACTGCAACCGTACGTTTTTTGCATAAAATATAAAATTTCATACAACTAAAAATCGCACAAAATGCGTACCCCAGATAATAGCAAAAGAAAAATGTAAAGTCAACAATATAAGTATAAGCAATTTGTATAAATGTCGGACAAGGCTTCGCCTTGTCCGACATTAAATAACATTTGATATATATCGAGAAAAATAGTATCTTACAAAGACATGGCAAAAAAAATTTTAAAAAAGGCTTTCAATATAATCGTTTATATTTTTGCAATAATAGGTTTTGTGCTTATTCTAGCCTTTTTAGTTTCAAAAACTGATTTAACAAATAAAAACGGAATTATTGATGGGAAATATGATTATTTTGATAAATCAAGGTTTTTAAACGATCAAAGTTCATTACTTTGGCTAAATACCGAGGAATATTTGAGCTTTAAAGGAACGCTCGCTAAAGAGAAAAATACTTTAGACAGAGTCCAAAAAGAAACTGGGATAGACTCGAGATTAATTGTCAGCATGCTTTTTGTTGAGCAGATGCGACTTTTTAATTCTGATACTGAGCTTTTTAAAAAAGTCTTTCAACCGTTACAAATACTTGGTGTTCAGTCGCAATATTCTTGGGGAGTACTTGGTCTCAAACAAAGTACACTTATTGATGTGGAAAATAATTTGAAAAATAAGAATTCTCCATTTTATTTAGGGACAAGTTCAGAAAATATTCTCGATTATAATGCGAACTCTACCCTTTCAATTGATGAGGAACGTTTTAACCGCGTGACAGATGAACACAATCAATATTATACTTATTTATATGCAAGCTTAATGATGAAGCAGATAGAGAAACAGTGGAGTGACGCAGGATTTGATATCTCAAATAGACCGGAAATACTTGCGACTTTGTATAATGTCGGGCTTTCCCATTCAAAACCAAATGCAAATCCACAAGTCGGTGGCGCCGAAATAGATATTGGAAATGAAAAATACAGCTTTGGAAGATTGGCTTATGAATTCTATTATTCGAATGAGTTGATAGATGTTTTTCCGAGATAACAAAAGAGGGGTTTGGCGAAGCCAAACCCCTCTTTGTATTTTCTCTTTTAGTGTCTAACTATTTCGTCGCAGGAGCAGTTCCCCTAGCCTCAATAATAGTTTTAGCTACATTCGGTGGAACTACATCATAGTGATCGAATTCCATTGTTGCAGATGCTCTTCCCTCTGAAAGTGATCTCAAAGTTGTAACGTATCCGAACATTTCAGAAAGTGGAACCATCGCTCTTATAACCTTATTCAATCCTCTATCAAACATTTCAGCGATTTGTCCTCTTCTTGAGTTCAATGATCCTGAAACGTCTCCCATGAATTTTTCTGGAGTAACAACTTCAACTTTCATAATAGGTTCAAGAATAACCGGTTTTGCTCTTCTTGCAGCATCTTGGAAAGCCATAGAAGCGGCAATCTTATATGCGATTTCAGATGAGTCAACATCGTGATATGAACCGTAAGTAAGTTCACAAGAAACGTTAACAACTCTATAACCTGCAAGAATTCCTCTCTCCATACTTTCCTTCACACCTTTTTCAACAGCAGGAATAAATTCGTTTGGAATAACTCCTCCTTTAATTGAGTTGATGAATTCAAAGTCTTCATATCTGCTAACATTTTTTGGAATTTTTGCTCCTTCTTCAAGCTTCTCCATCGGTTTGATCTTGATAAGAACGTGACCGTATTGACCCTTACCTCCAGATTGCTTAATGTATTTTTCTTCTCTTTCAGCTTCACCCAAAATTGTTTCTTTATAAGCAACTTGTGGTTTACCGACGTTTGCTTCAACATGGAATTCTCTCTTCATTCTGTCTACAAGAATTTCAAGGTGAAGCTCTCCCATACCTGCCATAACAGTTTCGCCTGTTTCTGGATCAGAAATGATTTTAAATGTTGGATCTTCATCAGAAAGTTTCTTCAAAGCAAATCCCATTTTTTCTTGATCAGCTTTTGTCTTTGGTTCAATTCTCAAGTTAATAACTGGCTCTGGGAAAACAATCTGGTCAAGAAGAATTGGATTGTTTTCATCACAAAGTGTATGAGATGTTTTTGCACCTTTAAGTCCGACAGCCGCAGCGATTTCTCCAGCAAAGACTGTTTCTACATCTTCTCTATCGTTTGCGTGCATTCTAACAACTCTTCCAAGTCTTTCCTTTTCACCAGTTGTTGAATTGTAAATATATGTACCAGCAGAAATACTTCCAGAGTAAACTCTAAAATATGTAAGCTGCCCAACGAATGGATCGTTTTGAAGTTTGAAAGCGAGTGCTGTAAATGGTTCTTCATCTGAAGCATGTCTCAAAATTTCTTCACCGGTTCTTGGATCAGTACCTTTGACCGGTGGAATATCGAGTGGAGATGGAAGATAATCTACAACTCCATCAAGTACGAGCTGTGCACCTTTGTTTTTCAAAGCTGAACCTGTAAAAACAGGAACGATTGTATTTGCGATTGTAGCCTTTCTCAAAACTACTTTCAATTCTGGAATTGGAATTTCTTTTCCTTCAAGATAATCTGTCATAAGCTTTTCATCTTGTTCTGCAATTTTTTCAACAAGTTCAAGTCTGTATTTCTTTGCATCTTCAAGCATATCTGCAGGGATCTCAGCTTCTACTATTTTTTCTCCCATTTCGCCTTCGAAATAGAAAGCTTTCATTGTCATCAAATCAACAAGTCCTTTGAAATCTGATTCTGCTCCGATAGGAAGTTGCATTCTTACAGCATGTTTTGTAAGTCTTTCAAGAATAGATTGATATGATTTTTCAAAACTTCCACCTGTTCTATCAAGTTTGTTTATGAAACAAAGTCTTGGAACATTTCCTTCATCAGCATATCTCCAGTTTGTTTCAGATTGTGGTTCAACCCCAGCAACTCCATCAAAAACAACAACAGCTCCGTCAAGAACTCTCAAAGATCTCTTAACTTCAGCCGTGAAGTCGATGTGTCCAGGAGTATCAATAATGTTGAATCTAACTTTCTTAGACAAATCATCTTTGCTCATATATGAAGGATTCCAAAAACAAGTAATAGCAGCAGAAGTGATAGTGATACCTCTTTCTCTTTCCTGTTCCATCCAGTCTGTAGTAGTTTCACCTTCGTGAACTTCACCGATGTTGTGCTGTGAACCTGTATAATACAAAATTCTTTCGGAAACAGTTGTTTTTCCCGCATCAATATGGGCAATAATTCCGAAATTACGAACTTTCTCCAATGGATAATCTCTTTTCATATATAAAATTAATAAATAAATAAAAAAAAGCGACGAGCTTTAGTTGCGAGTAGAATACATTATTTTAGAGCAAGAAGCAAGCAATAACAGAAAATGTAGTAATAAGTATTGCTGGAAATAATAAGATAAAAGATAATGATTTAAAAAGATTTATTTCAGAAGATAATGAAGCATTTTTAAATGATTTAAAAATAAAAAATAAAGCTAGGCATACAAATATAAAATTCAGTAAAGTCCACATGACAAAGGGAAAACTTGCAGAGGAACTAGTAGCACGAGGAGCGTCATCCATAGCTTTAGAAAGTACATTACCAACAAGTATTAAACAAGAAAGATCAGAAAAGAAGACAAAAAATATTCCTGATACTTTATATTTGTTCATAACAACACAAATTATAACACAAAAACTACCAGTGCAACATTTCTTCCCCTATTTTGTTTATTTTGAGATAAAATACGAGGCAACAAAAAAATCCGCGACCAAAATGTATTTTTATACATTGCGGAAGCAGATTTTTTTGTTAACGAAGTAGTTTGCTCAAAATAAACAAAAGACTACCAAGCGAAGTGAGCGAAAGCTTTATTAGCTTCTGCCATCTTGTGAGTATTTTCTTTCTTTCTTACAGCATCACCTTCGTTCTTTGAAGCAGCAATTATTTCATCTGCAAGTTTGTCAGCAATAGTTGCACCTTTCTTAGTTCTAGCAGCTTCAATAATCCATTTCATTGAAAGTGCTGATCTTCTTGATGGGCGAACTTCTACTGGAACCTGATAGTTTGCACCTCCAACTCTTTTTGATCTGATTTCCATATTTGGAGCTGTATTTGAAAGAGCAAGTTCAAAAACCTCAACTGGATTTTTAACTTTACTCTTCTCTTTTATAGTTTCAAGTGTATCGTAAATGATTCTTTCTGCTACGCTTTTCTTACCATCATACATAATATAATTGATAAATTTCGCAACTTTTTCAGAAGTATATTTATGATCTGGTCTTAACGGTTTCTTTGTTTTTAGTTTTCTTCTCATGATTATTTACCTGCTTTAGGTTTTTTAGCTCCATAACGACTTCGACTCTTTTTTCTTCCTTCAACACCAGTTGCATCGAGAACTCCTCTTACAATCTGATATCTCAAACCGACATCTTTAACTCTTCCACCTCTTAGCATAACAACTGAGTGTTCTTGCAAGTTGTGTCCCATACCTGGGATGTAAGCTGTAACTTCCATACCATTAGAAAGTCTAACCCTAGCGATCTTTCTGATAGCTGAGTTTGGTTTCTTTGGAGTCTTTGTTGTAACCTTCACACAAACACCTCTCTTAAATGGAGAGCAAAGTCTTGTTGGTCTATTTTCCAAAGTGTTGAAACCTCTCATCAAAGCCACTGACTTTGGCTTTCTTGGAGCGGTCTTTCTGTTCTTCTTGATTAATTGATTTATTGTAGGCACGATTTTAATAAAAAATAATTCTAATAAATAAGGTTATAAATTTTATAACCCACTAATTCTTTCTTCCCTTTTAATTTGGCAAACATGAATCCTTCACCGAGATCAGTTTGAGATGCTTTTTTAAAAGCTACTGAAATCGATTACTCACTTTTGCCTGAATAACGACATATCTCACGACCGAGATAATGTGATGAGATAGTAACATAAAAGTTTTAAAAAGCAAACAAAAGAAAAAGTAAGATGAATACAAAAAGGGTTTCGCTTCGCGAAACCCTTTTTGTATTTTCTGTGCTTTAGACTTTGGACTATCTTATATCTCCTGGAATCCCCCATTTCCTTGTATAACAGTAGTCGTAGCAGAACATGTTCCAGAGAAAGTTGTACCAGATGTAGTTGTTCCAAAAATACTTCCAGAAATTGTTTTTGTTCCAACAGTTGTATACAACATTGGGAATTCTGTAATTCCTACATGTTTGACTCCATTAATTACCCAGTTAAGTTGATTGACATCATATCCCGAAGGTAATCCGGAAAGTTTCCATTTCATCTGTTTATTTACAAGTACTTCAGCTGGCCAAAGAACTGGACCAGTGCCATTGTCATAATAAGCGGAACAGTTGTATGTTCCAGTCTGACCTTGTTGTTGGCAAGCAGGGCTTGTAGTGAATGATACACCCGGAGTTGAATAATTTGTTATCGGCGTACCTGTCGCACCAAGAGCTTGTATATCAAATGTATAAGTGGTATTTGGCGTTGGTGTGCTAATAGTTGCGCTAGTAGAAGTGACTTTTGGTATAACATTATAGAACAAATCACCTTGTTTTATATAGCGAACATTATATGAGGAAGCGCCAGACCAAGCATTCCAAGAAGCCGTCGCTGAAATTGGTCCGCAATTATTGCCAGAATTTGTTGCCGTTATTGTTGGTTGATTCATATTTTGAAAACCATTTGGATTTGAACATGAGTTTGGACAAGAACCACCACAATCTATTCCTGTTTCATTTCCATTTTGAATACCGTCAGTACATGTTGGACCGCCACCAGAGCCACATGAACTACCAGAACATCCACCAGAACCAGTACATGAAGATGTATCATAAGAAGAACAATTGAGAGCGCAATGTAATGTACCTCCAGTAAAACCTAATGTCGTACAAGACGCACCTCCCAAACTTGTGCCATCGCAAACTTCACCATTTTCAATAATATTGTTTCCACAAACTGGAGGTGCAGGTGGAGTACCTACGCTTATATCCTGATACCCAAGAACCTGTGTAGCAGCTCTATCTCCCCCTACAGTTACAGTACCGACATCGGCTGGGTTATCTGCGTAGATATAAAGTCTATAGATGCCTGGTGTAGTACTTGTTGAAATTACAAATGAAGAAGAAAAATCTATAGATTCACAGACCTGGTCTCCGGAAGTCGGGTGTCCATTACATGTTATCTTACCAGTTGTTTTTGAAGAATATTTCAATGAAAAAGTACCCGCTCCACCAATTTTATTTTTTATGGTACTAATAACATAATTATAGCTGTCTAAAGTTGCAAGAGCTGGAGCACCAGACAAAATATTTGGCTCACCGCTTGCCAAACTAATTGGCTTTATATATATTTTTCCGCTCATACCACTACCATTACTACAAGCTGCATAATAATATGAGCCTTGTATATTAACAGTATCTCCTGGTTTGTATGAACCAACGCTTGCTGGATATGGAGAACTCAAATATACGTTTGGAACTTCGGCATTAGTCCATGAATTATTACTGTATGGTCCGGCACCGACAATAACGAAACCGGAATTATCATAAACATATTGTGGACTTACTGAGTTTGATGGCGAAGATGCAACCGATGTACCAACATCGTTTGTTGCAGTAACGGTAAATTTATAACTTGCTGGATGAGTAAGATAAGAATTATAAAGTCCAGGTACAACTATAGTATTTCCAGTTCCAGTAGCACTTACATCACTAGAGCTAGTACCAGCTGATGTCACAGTGTAATAATTTATTGCAATTCCACCTAAAGAGGCTGGAGGTGTAAACGAAACAGCAGCCTGGCCATTCCCCGCAACGGCTGATACATTTGTTGGAGCTCCCGGTACTGATATGTTCAAATTTGTAGCAGGACTTGATGCCGTAGAGTATCCAGAATATCCTTTTGAATTATGCGCTCTTATTTTAAAAGTATAATTACCAGCCTTAACGAAGTTTGTTAAAGTTATTGGACTTACAGTTCCTGTAGTTGTTTTTGTTCCTCCAGATGGAGCTGTAGCAGTCGTCACTTCAAAAAAATCAACTGGTGCCCCACCATCTGATGAAGAAGCTGTAAAAGGAACTCTGATATCATTTCCCGTGTTTAGAACTGTCGGTATCCCTATCGTTGGCACGCCAGGAACAGTAGTTGCTGCTTTTGCAGATCCAAAAAATAGCAAACCTACAAATACTGATGCAATAATCTTTCCTAATACTTTTTTCTTTTTTGTTTTCATTCCAATAATAATCAAAACTATTATTAATAACAAAACGACAGAAAAACCAGCAACAATTTTTGTAACAAGTTCTTTTTGTAGTTGACTAACCACAGAATCAAAATCACTTGAAAGTATTGTTTTTAGATAACCTATTTGTTTATCACCTTTATTGAAGAAGACTTCAGCATATGAAGCTTTTGCACTTCCATCACACTTCACTGAAAAGTTTTTAACGGTCGCCCCTACAACATCTATACCATTTTCAGTATACTGACACACCAAATCGCCACTCTCGTTGTAAACTTTCACTATAAAATCGACAGACTTCGTATCAAGAGTTGATGAAGCTGTTGGTTTTGCGATATCAAATGGATTTCCAGTATAAATCACTTTGAAATTCAAAGTGTCCCCTGCGTTAAAGCTAGACTTATCTGAAATAACACTTGAGATATTTACTATATCGCCGTTAATAAGAAATCTGAATCTTACAACTGGCGTTCTATCATTTCCATCTGAATCTTTTAAAACCGTTTCGCCCATATAAACCCCCGGTTTATTTGAAAAACTAGAAAGATCTACTTTGACTATGTTATTTGAACTTCTAGCCTTAAGAATAACTGGTGCAGAAGTTGAAGCACTTATAATATTTTGAACAGACTGCATACTATAGATAGACGTGGAAGGAATTAATTCAACATCCGTATTACTTGGATTTGAAAGTGTTAATTCAAAATATGCGTTATTACCTGCATAAATCATTGGACCATCTTGTAATCCATAACTCTTTTCATTAACGACAACTCTTGAATCTGTCATTGCCATCGCAGTCAGACTGGAACCTGAAACAGTAACAAAAGTATCTGACCAACCTAAAGGAGAACCGTTGTTTGAATAGAATCTAACTTTAATACCAAGCTGATCTCCCTTTGAATACCCTTCAGAAGAAACTGGTAGTTTATAAGAAAATGATATTTTTCTTTTCTCGCTAGAGCTTAATGAAATTGGACCAAATTGCTGATTGTCCCATTCGTAATTATACAATCCCCCATCTTTGTTGTACCCGCCGACAAGAAAAACTTTGTAGGTCAAATTTGTAGCATCTTCTTTTCTGACATTTGCCGCAACAAAAGTACCACTTACAATATCGCCTGGAGAATATGTCGTCTTATCCAAAGTAACATCCTTCACATATATCTGTGGCTGAAGATTAAAATAGCTATTCGCAGAACTTTGAGCTTTCACAGAAACGAAAGAAACCATTAATCCAACAACGAGGAGAGTTATACCCGAGATTCTTTTTAAAATAGATGACATATTTTTTATAAAAATAAATAGTAAAATTAATAAAATAAACTTTTGACCAGTTAATATTATATCAACAATAGGAGGTTGGGGCAAACAAAAAGGTTGATAATTCTAGTTAATTCCAGTGATCAAATGGAAAAGATTAAAAACAACAGGAGAAATTATTGATGGTAAAAAGAAAGCAATCAAAATAAGAATCAAAATACCGTATCTTTGAGCAGATTGTGAAAAAATATATTGTTTTCCTACCGGCAAAAAGGAGAAAAGAATTTTTGAACCATCAAGCGGTGGAACTGGTATAAGATTAAAGATCGCCAAACTTATATTTATAATCACGACATATTCTAAACTGACAATAAAGGTATCGGAAATGTTTAACGGTATGAGAATCCTTATCAAAATTCCAAATATGACTGCGATTATCATATTTGAAAGAGGGCCAGCGAAAGCAACGAGGGGTTCAGCCACTTTCCTATTCTTTAGATTATAAGGATTGTATGGAACAGGTTTTGCCCAACCGATCATAAAATGTGCATTGGTCAGAAAAAGAAAAAGCGGGAGTACAACTGAACCAAACCAGTCTATGTGTTTTAGTGGATTTAATGTAAGACGGCCTTCATATAATGCAGTTTTATCACCAAAAGCGAGCGCCATTGTTCCGTGAGATATCTCATGAATCATTACCGAGATGATCAATATAACTATTTGAAAAATAATATTTAAGTCCATTTTGTTGCAAATCTGAAGTTTATATGATAACATGCTGAGACTTAATTTAAAAATAAATCCAATGGCAAAAGTCTGTGCAATTACAAAAAAAGGTTCAATCATGGGAGGAGGTTATAGCAATCGTACAAGAGCTACGCAATATAACCCTACCGGAAAAGTCAGAAAGTATGTAAACTTACAAAAAAAGAGAATTTACGTTCCTGAACTTAAAAAAACACTCGTTCTAAATCTTTCTACAAGAGCAATCAAGACAATTCAGAAAAATGGCGCATTTGCGACATTGAAGAAAGCGGGGCTTATATAGAACAAAAAATAAATTAAAAAAAGACTCGCATGCGAGTCTTTTTTTAATTTATTTTTTGTTCTAGTTGAAAGTTATAAAGTAAAAAGTTTATAAAGTCGCAGAAAGGCGGCCAGCTTCGCTGGCCGCCTTTTCTCAAAAAATCTTGAGATCTCTCCTCTCTGGTAATTTTGAGGTGAGTCCTCAAGATTTTTTTCTAAAAACTTTTTGTAAGATTTTCTCCATCCGAAACAAAAGTAATATCCCCTATTTCATAAGTTCTCAAAATGTCCGTCTTAATATCATTTAATGCATCGATGATTTCTTTATGTGGATGGCCGTATCTATTATTTAATCCTGCCGAAATTATAGAATATTCAGGCAAAACCGCTGAGAAAAATGCCGGTGATAAAGAATTTTTTGAGCCATGGTGTGCAACTTTCAAAACATCGCTCTTCAAATCCACCCCATCATTAACTGCCAAAAGATTTAAAACATCTGTCGGTGCATCTCCGGTAAACATAAAACTAGAATCGCCATAATAAAGTTTTGCCACAATAGAATATTCATTTGTATCAGTTCCCGAAGGTTTTCTATTTGGATACAAAATTTTCAAATACGTTCCATCACCGAAATCTATCGTTTCCCCTTCCCTTAAAATTTCACTTTTAATATTTTTATCTTTTATCTCCTGAGTTATTTCTTTGAATGTTCCAGTATCAGAAGTCATTCCATTATTAAAATATTCTCCGACAGAATAATTTTTAAAAACTTCTGGCAACCCGCCGATATGGTCTTGATCCGGGTGCGTTGCAATCACAGCATCAATACTTTTATCATAAAATGGCATTACTCTATTTAGCGCATTAATAATATTTTTATCTGGACCAGAATCAATAAGCACTTGGTTGCCATCTGGAGATTCGATAAGTGCAGCATCGCCTTGTCCAACATCGAGAAAAGTTACTTTCAACTTTTCTCCCCTATCCTCAGTAAATACAGCGTAAAAAATTATAAGATTTATTAAAATCAAAACAATAAGCGACCAACTTTTTATATTTTTGAAATTAAATTTACTCATTTTATTTCTTGTATTCTTCTCCGTCATTGCGAGGAGGCTTGGCGACGTGGCAATCCATCTTTATTATTCTGTTTTCATACAAAATCCACACACTTATCAAAATATAGCATGAAACTAAAAACACATTTGAAAACCAAGGAATATTTATAGAGGAGAAAGGAAGATTTGCGAAAAATTTTGCCACGAGAATTATATATGAAAGCAAAAACCATGAAATCCAAGCAAAAGGTAAAGATAAAATAGTTGAAATGAAGCCGACTGCGCCAGTGAAAAAACCAAAAAGCATTACCGTCGGTATAAAAGCAAGAATCAAAATATTTGTAGGCAATGCAACAAGTGAAAGCATTCCCATTTTATAAAGGATAAGTGGCAAAACAAGAATCTGAGCAGAGATTGTCGATGAAATAGTTTCACGCAAGCCAAATTTTTCCGTAACAAATGAAAACTTATTTTTCAAAATCGGTGAAACATAAATAATCGCTATCGTTGCAAGAAATGAAAGCTGAAATGACATATCAAAAACTAAAATTTTTGGGTTAATCAAAAGCATTAAAACTCCAGCTATCAAAAGCGCTCTGCCAATTTTATATTTTCTATGAGTAACACTTGCAAGAATTACAATGAGCGACATTACCCCAGCACGAATTGCTGTAGAAGATGCGCCAGTCATTATCACAAATAAAAGTATACCGACAACACCTCCGGAAAGTGCAAAGGTTCTTGGCAAGAAAGACAGGAAACTTATTATTGAATCGGCAACAATCGTAATATTATATCCAGATAAAGCCACGATATGGGAAAGTCCGGCAATTCTAAAAGTATTTGTCGTATCAGCATCCATTGAGCTTTTTGCACCGAGAAGGATTCCATTTAAAAGTGATGACTGTGGCTCGCCAATAACTTTATTTAAATTATCTACAAATTTATTTTTAAACCAAAATAAAAAACTTTTTATCGGATTGCCATTTCCGGAAGAAATAAGTTCAGCTTTTGCAAAATCAATTTTATATTCAATGTCATCTTTTGCAAGATAAGAAACATAATCGAATCCTGCCCCGTCAAACTGGCTTTTTATTTGACTGGGGTCTTTCGTTGAGCTTGAAGAAAAATTTGTCGGTTTTTCAAGTTTTCCAGTGATTTTTATTATGTCGCCATAATTAAATTCAGGATAAAGGTCGGTACTAACAATTCCTTTTCCTGAAACTGAGACTGTTGAAGTCGCAGAATAAATAATTTGCTTAAAATCCACAGTGAGCATTGCAGTTTTATCTTTCTTGCTCGGCTCGTCATCAATCAAAGCTTCCACTGTTATTTTATTTCCCAAATTTTGCGATAAATTTGCATCATCATTTCCAAGATCTTTTATTTCATATCGAAGCACACCAAGTCCAAATGAAAAAATAAAAAGTGAAATCAATAATATCTTTCTTTTATTTCCAAGGTCAGATAATAAAAACTTTTGATAAATAAATATAACGATAGAAAGAAAAATCAATAATAAGAAAAAAGAAAAACCGAGTTTTATAAATGAGCTAATAAAAATTGCCAGAATAAATCCAGCAATCATTACAATTGAAACTATATCTCTACTCACGGTTTTTACATCTTAACTCCCCACTCCTTCATAATATCCTTTTCGTGTATCTCGCTTTCAGCTTTTTTAAATTTAACCTTACCTTTTATTCCTTTTACCTCTTTTTCACATGAAGCCCAATCTTTATGTTTTTTGAAAACTCCATTTACCAAGCTCAAATATGAATATGCCGGTGTTTTACTATTTGTTTTCTTTTTTTTCTTTGTTCCATCACCCTTTAAATCAGTAATATCAACACTGTAATTAAATATTTTTCCATTATAAAGATCTGGTTTTTTTTCATCAGCAAAAGATGTTGCTATTTCATCACATCTTTCGTTTCCAGGAATTCCTGAATGTCCGGAGACAACATTCCATTTTATTTTTTTATCTTTTGAAACTTCAATAAGTTTCTGCCAGAGATCCTTATTTGAAACATCTTCTTTTTGTAAAGTCTTCCAATCATTTTTTTGCCAGCCATAAACCCATTTTGTAATTCCGTTTACAACATAAGCAGAATCAGTATTTACAACAATTTCTTCTTCATTAGAAACATTTGAAAGCGCTGTAATTACGCCGAGAAGTTCCATTCTATTATTTGTTGTATGTTCTTCACTTCCACCGATTTCTTTGACTTCACCATCTTCAATAATAATAGCGCCAAAGCCTCCAGGACCAGGATTCCCTCTTGATGAACCGTCAGAAAATATTATCGTTTGATTTTGCATAACGTTGCTAAGTATATATTAAAAATTAACTTTGGAAAACATAAGAGCGAATTTTGCCCTGCAAAATTCGCTCAATGCTTATACTCATACTAATATCTTATATTATCTCCACCGTTCCCTGTCTTATAACCTGTATATCATCTCCAATAATTTTTACTAGAGTTGATGGAGCTGAAACAAGCTCGCCCTCATCTATATAAAAATCCACTTTTTCGTCAAAATATTTTTTCGCCTCATCAATATTTTTTGCCGGCGGAAATCCTTGTGGATTTGCACTTGGTGCAATAAGTGGGCCAGTTTGCTCTAAAATCTCAATCAAATTTTTCTTATCTGGAAATCTGAAAGCTATTGTTCCATCTTCTGCAGATAAATAATCAAATTTTTTACTTTGCGGACTTAAAACGATACTCAGTTTTCCCGGCCAAAATTTTTGCATAAAATTTTTGGCCTTTTCCGAAACAACTACGTCAAATTTCTCTAGGTCATCAATTGAGGAAATAAGAACAATAAAACCTTTACTTGCGTCTCTTCCTTTAATTTCTTTTACCCTTTCACAAGATTCTGGAGAAAAAGCACTCGCAACTAAGCCATAAATTGTATCTGTGGGCATTACTCCCACCCCGTCCTTTTTAAGGGCACTAATAAAATCTTTTTCCATAATTATCTGTTCAGAAATTTAACATACCACAAAATCAAATTGGTAAAAACTTTTGTCTTCCTACAAAAATATTCGAGTCTACTTGATGGAAAATGTGCGTCATTATATTTTTTACCTTTACCCATCAAATATCTTTCATTCAATTCATGAATCAAAACAAATTTTCTTTCTTCCTTAGATAAATCATCATCAATCCAGACTTCATTTTCAGGCACAAAAGGATAAACTCTATCATGTCCACCTTCTGTAAAATCAATATTAAAAGTATCTCTGACAATTTCGCCGCTAACAATCCAAATATTGGTTTTTCCACACGAACTAATTTTTTGCTTTCTAATTTTATTTAAGACTTCATCAAGTGGAAGTTTTCTAATCTCTTTCGCAAGGTCCGACCTCGCTCTTTCCCTTTTTTCTATCTTATCGGCAAAATCAATCGCTTCAACATAGCTTTTCCCTTCTCTCATAAGCTTTCGTTCAATAAACATATGTTCAACGAAAAAATCTGCCTCACCAGATGTTCTTTCTTTATCAATCCAAAATTCATTTTCAGGAATAAATTTAAATCTAAAATGCTGTCCGAAGTTTGTGAATTCCTCGTCAATCTTTCCACGTACAAAATCTCCATCAACAAAATAAACCTTTGTATGATAATAGTTTCTATATTTCTTAATGTAAGGTTTTTTCATCCGGTAGTGAAAAATGACATCGCTCTTATGAGCAAATATCTCTTTTTAAATTATGTCTTATAATAATCATTTGTTTGAATAATATATGAAACTTGAATTTATTCCATGTCATTTTCTACTACCGGATTCATACCTTTTTCTTTTTATAAATGATCTGTAGTATCTGCCTCGGCTTCAGCTTTTGTCTCATGAACGACTCCGTCTCTGTGATGCGGTGGCATATAAATAGTATAAAGCTTAAGTGAACTGTCACTTGAGGTATTTATTACATTGTGATTATCGCCAGCAGGAACAAGAATTGCAGAACCGTCTTTTATAAAATGTTCTTCTCCATTTATTATCACTTTTCCTTCTCCTTTTTCTACTCTAAAAAATTGATCGGATGATTCATGAACTTCCATTCCGATTTCTTCTTTTGGCAATAATTTCATCAAAACAATCTGTCCGTGCTTTGCAGTGTAAATTACCTTTCTAAAATTTTCGTTTTCCAAAGTCTTTTCTTCAATGTTTGTTACAAATCCGCTCATATAATTAGTTTTTAGGTTTTAGCTATTAGCTTTTAGCCAGAAACCAAATTAATCTGATAATATAGATATTATATCTTATTTTCTAAAAGCTAGTAGCTAATAACCAACAGCTATGCATGATGGTATGGTTCCTTTTTTATTACAGAGATTGCTCTATAAATAGATTCGGAAAGAATAAGTCTCACAAGCTGATGAGGAAAAGTAAGCGGAGAAAGTGACCAAATAAAATTAGCTTTTTTTGAAACTTCCTCGCCTACTCCATATGCTCCGCCGACCACAAAAACAACTCTTTTGTCTCCAGATATCATTCTCTTTTCAATAAATTGCGAAAGTTCAATGGTATTTAATTCTTTTCCTTTATCATCGAGCACGACTAAATAATCTTCCGAACTGATATTTTTCAAAACAACCTCACTTTCTTTTTTAATATCAGAAGAAGGTATAACTTTCCATTCAGTTTTAATATGCCTGTCTATTCTTTTTGTATAGTCGAGAACGCTTTCAGCTAAATTTTTGTCAGTATCTTTGCCGATTGAAATAAATGTAAATTTCATGTTTCCAAGTATAGCAGAAATACTCTCTGTGTCATTCCCGCGAAGGCGGGAATCTAGGAAAATCAGAACTTAATCCCCCCCTTACAGGAGCAGTACACCTTTCACATTTTGATTACAAAACGTTCAAGGTCTTTCATTTGGGTCCCTTACCCAAATTTCAACCTTCGCGGGAATGACAGAATGTGGTATCATTCACCCGAAAAAATTTTTACTAAAGCATTATGCGAAATTATTCAAAAAATGAGGTCACAACTTCCAAATAAATAATAAATACAAATTATATTTAAACAACTACTGCATAATGCCAAAAAAGTTAGTAACTCCAATGAAAGCTATATTTATGCTAATATAAATAAACAGTTAGAATCAAATTTAAAAAGTCCAAACTAACTTTTTTATTAGTAAAAACTTTAACGGGTAAATGACCAAAAACCAAGCAAAATTGATCAAATCTTTGAATGAAAAGAAAAACCGTACAGAACTCGGTCTTTTTTTGGTTGAAGGTGAAAAGAATGTTCTAGAACTATTAGCTTCCGACTTTGAAATTGAAAACTTATTCATAACTGAATCCTTTTTCAACAAAAATGAAGTTATTTTAAAAGATATAAAATTTGAACCCGCAACACAATTAGAATTGGAAAAAAATGGTTCATTTGAAAGCAACGATTCTGCTATTGCCATAGTAAAACAAAAAGAAAATTCTCCTTTCAATATTGAAGATAGTGAAATAATTCTTGCCCTTGATGAAGTGAAAGATCCTGGAAATTTAGGAACAATCATCCGCATTGCCGACTGGTACGGGATCAAAAAAATTGTCGCCTCAAAAGAAACTGCAGACTTTTATAATTCAAAAGTTATTTCTGCCACAAAAGGTTCATTTGCTAGAGTTCAAATATTTTATACAGATTTGGCAGAATTTTTATCAAATCAAAAAACACCTGTTCTTGGCGCTTTTCTTGACGGTGAAAATGTTCATAAAACTAATTTTCCTACTAGCGGAATTCTTGTCATGGGAAATGAATCTAAAGGGATAAGCAAGAATATTGAAAAATTAATCACAAAAAAAATAACGATCCCCTCTTTTGGTAAGGCAGAATCGTTAAATGTTGCTATTGCAACTGCGGTTATTTTGGATAATTGGAAAAAATAATTATTTTAATTGAGTGTTAATACTGAGGAGTTAAAAACTATTTTAAACAGAAGAATAATACGACAGTTTACATTTAATTTTTTTGCTCTTGAATTCACTGCCTAATTTTTGTTTGTAAAATTTTTTCAGCATATCTTATAATGTCCTTTTTCTTATAATAAATATCAGGTTTTATTTTTGTTTCTTCTATTGGTCGTGATTCGCCCTTTAAAAATAATCTATAAGTTGGAATTTTTACAGTGAGAATATTTCTGCCAATCTTATAATCTAACATTACTGGGTTTGCACTTCCTCCTCTGGTTGCCTCTCCAATTATTATCGCTCTCTTACTTATTTTAAAAGGGGCTATGAAAAGTTCATTGGAACTAAAACATTTCTTATCAATAAGCATCACTATCGGAACTTTTATATACAAAAAGGGATTATAATCTTGCTTAACATTGTTCATTATCAATTTGTTTCCGTCTCTTTTAATAATTTTTTTAACAAAAAAACTTTTCTTAAAAAAAATACTAGCAAGCTGTTGCGCCCCAGCAGAATACCCGCCACTGTTTCCTCTAACATCCAAAATTATTCCATCGTATTCTTCCATATTATCCCTACAAACAGAGATGAGTTCTTCACCCCTTCTCAATGCTTCCTTCCGATCAGGAGCGGACCATCTACTTATTTTTATATATAAAATTCTTTTTTTAATTTTGTATTTAAAATATGGTTTTATTTTTTTTGTTTTTTTCTTATTAAAATAAGCATACGCGTGCGGGTTATTCAAAATAACTAAAATCTTTTGAATAGAAACCAGTATAGATTTTTGATTTTTATCTAGTTTTTTAAGAACATCTTTTGATTTATTTAAAAAAGACAGTCTTTCTTTTTTAGTCAGAAATGGATATATTTCAAGAATTTTATTATAAATACCCAAAAGACTTGAGGAATCCAATTCTTTTCTTTCTTTTGACATATCAAAATCATATCAGAGTAGAACTGAAATAACAAAGAAAAATAACGACCCACTCTTTTGGCAAGGCAGAATCATTAAATGTTGCTATTGCGACTGCAGTTATTTTAGATAATTGGAAGAAAAATTTGTAATTAAATACCAATTACATTACTACACTGACAGTAACAAGAGACTTTAATTCCAATTCTGCCAACTCTGAGCGAGGTTTCTCATTTTAAAACCATTTCGTAGCGCGACGGCGCGAGAATAGCAAATTTTCAGCAGAAAATTATGCGCGGTTTTAAAATGAGAAACCGAGCGAACTTTAAATTTCGATCTTAGAAAACTGATATGCTCCGATAACTGTAATAATTATCACTAAAACTAAAAGTACAACTATGTCTAAACCTAGACCATAAGCTGAGGCATTTGCTAAAACTCCACGAAGAGCATCCACACCGTAAGAAAGCGGGTCGAGTCTAGTGACAACACTCAAAGCTTCCGGCAAACCGGTTGTTGGAAAAAGCGCGCCGGAAAGAAAGAAAATCGGCATGACCAAAAAATTCATAATGAGCTGGAAACCTTGCATATCATCAAGCCTTGAAGCTATTGCTGTACCTAAAGCTGTAAAAAGCATCGCGATCAAAAACATAATCACAAAAGAAAGAATTGCGCCCGTTATTGAAACCGGTCTGAAACCAATAAATAAAGTAATAATAAAAACAATAACTCCCTGCATTGTTGCGACTGTCGCTCCCCCGAGTGTTCTTCCAAACATTATTTTTATTCTACTTACTGGTGCAACAAGAGTTTCTTTCAAAAAACCAAACTGTTTATCCCAGATAACTTCAATACCGGAAAAAATCGCCGTAAAAAGAATACTCATTGCAATAATTCCAGGAGCTAAAAATTGAACATAGTTTCCTCCGCCAGCTTTTGCATAAATTGGCCCGAATCCGAAACCCAAAGCTACCAAGAAAAGTATTGGTTGACCCAAAGAGCCGACAAGCCTCGATTTAGATCGAAGATATCTTTTTATTTGTCTGAGCCATAAAATGTAAATTATCATAATGTTTGTATAAATTATCTTCTCCCATGCCACATTTTCATTCTGTTTGCACCATCACTTCCGGGTGTTTCGCGAATATCTTTTCCAGTAAGAGCGAGGAATGCATCTTCAAGACTTGCGGTGTTTGTTTGTTTTTTCAAATCTTCAGAATTTCCTTGAGCAACAATAACTCCGTGGTCAATAATTGCAATTCTGTCTGCATTTTTTTCAGCCTCTTCCATATAATGTGTTGTGAAGAAAACAGTAAGACCCTCTTTTTCTCTCAATTCTTTAATATAATTCCACATATAATTTCTCGTTTGTGGATCAAGACCAATTGTTGGTTCATCTAGAAAAAGAACTTTGGGATGATGCAGAAGCCCACGAGCAATTTCAAGTCTTCTTTTCATACCTCCTGAAAAGTTTTTTACTAAATCATCTTTTCTATCCCACAATTCAACCATCGTCATTAACTCTTCAATCCTTTTTACATAAACTTCTTTTTTCAAACCATACAAAACTGCATGAATATACATGTTTTCATATGCTGTAAGCTCTGTATCCAAACTCGGATCCTGAAAAACTATTCCAAAAGAATGTCTGGTTTCATTTGGATTTTTATGAGCATCAAAGCCATTTAATGTGACATGCCCCGATGTCGGTTCAAGCAAAGTTGTAAGCATTCTGATTGTTGTTGTCTTTCCGGCGCCATTTGGCCCAAGAAAAGCAAAACTCTCCCCTTTTGCCACAGAGAAAGTGATATCACGAACAGCTTTTATCTCTTTGAAATTTCTAACTAAGTTTTTAACTTCAATAATTGGTGAAGAATTTTCTTGCATAACGTGTATTATAACACAAGAAAAAATATCTCTTTTTTAATTAAATAGGAGTTTCAGTAAAAACTGTTATACTTGGCACATGTGTTTTTCAGCACCAGCGAGTTTTATCGCAAGCGGTGGACTCATCGCTCTTGGTGGTGCATCTTTTACTATCGCCAAGAAAGAAGATAAAATTCTTGCGGCAATTCCATTTCTTTTTGGAATTCAGCAAGGTATTGAGGGTTTTCAGTGGTTATATTTAAATTCTGGCACTTCATCACTTCCCCTCGGATATAGTTTTCTATTTTTTGCGCTTATGGTCTGGCCAATATATGTGCCGACTTCTGTTTTTATTTTGGATAAAAAAAGACGAAGTACTTTAAAATGGTTTATATTCTTAGGAATTGCCGTCGCTTTATATTTTTCGGAACTACTTTTAACTCGGCCTTTGGTAATACATAAACTAAAAGCATGTGTAAACTACGGTTTTTACAATCCATATCAATATATTGTAATGGCCATATATCTCCTAGCTATTTTTGGACCGTTATTTGTTTCTGATTATAAAATTTTTAAATGGTTTGGAATTATAGCTGCTTTCTTGGCAATAATCACAGAGCTTTTCTTTACCATGAACTTTACCTCAGTATGGTGCTTTTTTGCAGCGATCGTTAGTAGTATGTTTTTCGTTTATATAAAGCACAATAAATCTGACCAAAAAAACTAACCAAATAATTTTATTCTAAATAAATCTAGTAATAATAAAAATCAACACCATTCCGAGAATAGTTAGGCCTATTGTCTTATATGAACTGTGTTTGCTATGAGCTTCCGGCAAAATATCACTTGAACCTATATAAAGCAAAAATCCTGCAAAAAATCCCAAATATAGGATCAAAAAACTTTCCGGGAGACGAAACAAAAGAGTCGAAGCTACTCCGAGTATAGGAGTAAAAGCATCCAGCAATAAAAACCATCTTGATTTTTCAACACTATTTTTATTGGAAAGCATAAGGCCGATTGTGTTCATACCGTCAGTAAAATCATGGGCAATTACAGCAATTGCAACTAAAAGCCCGACAGCTGGATTGACTTGAAATCCGAGTCCGATACCAACACCATCCATAAAGCTATGTCCAGCGAGTGCAAGTGCAGAAGCAATCCCCACATGCGGATGTTTGTGTTCAGCATATTCGTCTTCGTGAGAATGGTGGATCAAAATTGTTTTTTCAAGAATATGAAAAATCAAGAAACCTGAAGCTATAGCAATCATAACCCCTGTCGTTCCAAAATTATTTTCTTTAATAAGAGAAATTATCTCAGGAAATATGTCAAAAAAAACTACACCGATAAGGACGCCTGCAGTAAAACCCATTATTCTGTGCAATTTGTCCTTATTTCTGATTGAAAAAAGTCCGCCCAAAAATGTAGACAAAAAAGCTGCAATTGCCAATAAAATTAATTCCATACGTAAAAATGATTATACCAAGTTTGAACTAAAAAATCTCAACCAGAAATTAAAAACCTGTTCACCCTCTTCTTTTGGAAGTTTGAGTGAACAGGTTGCACCAGTATGAGCTTTGGACTCATTCGTGGTAGATGCGCCGACCGTATGCGGTCACGAGACCATTTGTCGGATCAAACTTATACCATAGCTCGGTGTCATGCACTGTCCTACGAAAGACATTTCCTTGTTCGACGTAGGAAATCTGCACTTGGCCGTCATCGAGGACGGTATCATAATCCGGAGCTCTCCTCATCCTCTGTTCGACATCCTGTCTCGTGGTCTTGCCATATTCGGGAAACGAGGCACACCCGCTTCCAACGACTACCAGAGCCATGGCACAGAAACCGAAAACAGCCTTCATTATCGCCTTTTTCATATGAGTCTCCTTGCTTGATTGGTTTGGGAACACTTGAATCTATCAATAGTGTAAAGCATGTTAAACGACCTGTCAATAGATAAATTATGTGGATAAATTTGCTTGCTCTATGGATTTTCTAAAATTTAGTAAAAAACAAAACGATGACGGAACCAATTAAATCAAAAGTTAAATCTCCCATCGTATCGAGGTTGGTCGGCTGATCGAGAAGATTTATATGTAATCTCCAATTTACCAAAGTTTGATGCAAAATATCAACACGAAAAACATCATGGGCACATTCGAGCAATTCCCACAAAACAGACATGAGGGCAATTAGTGAAACTATTATCAAAATATTTTTCCAACGTTTTTCCTTGAGAATAGAATACTTGGGGAATTTTTGAAATAGCCAAATTAATACGAAAGTACCAGCGATTCCAAAAAATAAATGTTCAATTGCGTCATAACCAAAAAATCCATTGGTGCAACCCAAATATTTTAGACAAGATGGGTTAGACGCTAAACTTCCACCAATTCCCTCTCCCATTATGCAAATAATTAAAAATACTGCTGTTGAAATGATAGCTAAAATTACCGCGCAAGAAGAAGTGTCTTTTTTTACTGAATTTTCAAGCATGATTTTATTTTGAAGATAATTATATCAGTATTTTTTTCTATAAAAGAAAAAACTTCTTTTACTGATATTGAATATAAATCGGCTCTGGATTTAAATTCAAAACTTGTTCCGGTGTCATCATGACACTTTTACCAATATTATCATTATGGTAAAAAAGTTTAATACCAGTAAATTGCACCGGTTCGTCATGGATATATTGTTGATATACGGATATTTTTCCTTTCACACCTCCCCAGCCGTCCATGTCCATGACAATTTGTACTTCGGGTTTTGTCTCAATCTTTTTATAATTTGTCACCATATATTGTCTAAAACGATGTACTATCAAAATTTTTGGCGGTAAATTATATTGCTTCACAAGTTGTGCCAAATAATTCGACGCATAATTTATGTCGGCTGCATCAAATGTTCCAATGTATTCCGCTCCTGGCACTTGGCCCGGCTTCATCGCAAATTCTGGATCTATAGCAAGATGAACTTGTGGCATTTCGAGATATTTTTCAAGGAGAGGAATTTCATCTGCAAGTTTGCTCTGCCCAACTTGAATATCAAGAATTACAATACCATTTACTTTTGCAGCAAGTGAAATTGCTTTATCAATTTGATCATCCGGCATACGGGCACGATATTTTTTATCAGTTCCTGCATATCCTTGTGCTGTAACGGCAATATACTGAAGTGCTGGCAATGCTGGGGTTTCTGGGTCTGCGGCATTCCATTTATCTACTTCAGCTTGAAGCATAGAAAGCATTTGATCTTCTGGGTATTGTCCGAGGACTCCCATTCCTTTTGAATAGAAATTTCCATAGTAAGCGATAATGCGTTTGAACGGTAAAATAGCACCGTCGTCTGGATATTGCGCTTTTACTGGCCATAGTGGCGCTGGTATCACTTTTTTAATTGCTGAAGTTGAAGTCGAAGTGCTCGTTCCAGCTTTTATTGTTGATGTAGCGGTAGAAGTGCTTGTACTTGTTGAAATATGAGCGAGCGCATTCATTCTTAAATCATAGTCGGCTTTATTAAGCGGTGGATATTTTGGAGCGACTGGAGAATCTTTTACAATGTTTTGACCGTTTACGTAAGATGAAGTTTTTGAATAGGAAAAGAAAAAAATTATAACTGAAAGCAGGCAGAGTAAAAATATTATCGGCCAGAAATAAGTCTTTTTCAAAAAAATTTTCTTCTTCATTATCGGAAAGTATAACAATTAAAAAGAAAAAAGTCGCTATATATTTTTACAAAAAAAGTTTTTGTCTATTTTTTATACAATCCAATATTAGCAAAAGTATTTTCTTTCGCTCTTTCTACGAGTAATTTTTGTGCAGTAGGAAAATCAGCCGGATCTTTTGCCCAGCTATTCAATGCGGGATTTTGTATAGCTCTTCCATATGAAAAAGTAAGTGGCCAAGGCAATTCTTGAGCTCTATGCATGGCGTTTAAATTTATTGTTGCTTCCTTGTCTTCTTGTCCGCCGGAAAGAAATACTATTCCACCAATATTCTTAGGTACATGACTGATCAAGCATTTTATTGTCATTTCTGCCACCTCGCCTGAAGAAGATTGCATTTGCGAACTTTTTCCAGAAATCACCATGCTGGTTTTTAAAATCATCCCCGGGATAAAAACTCCAGCAGATTTTAACTCAGAAAAAACAATGTCCAAATTTTTTGCAGTTATTTCAGCACATTTTTCTATGGAATGATCCCCATCAATTAAAATTTCAGGTTCAACTATTGGAACAATGTTATGGTTTTGACACATGACAGCATATTTTGCGAAAGATTCTGCGTTGGCTTTCATACATGCATCACTTGGAGTATTTTTGCTTATATTATAAATTGCTCTCCACTTGGCAAAAGTCGCACCCATTTCTTTATATTCATCTAACCTTTCTGATAGTTTATCCAAACCTTCCGTGATTTTATCACCAAAAATAGTTCCAAAATCTTTAGTGCCCATATCAACTTTTATTCCAACTTCTATACCTTTTGATTTTAATATTGAAACAAATTTTTCACCGTTTTCTGTTGACTGTCTGATCGTTTCATCAAAAAGAATATAACCAGAAATAAATTTTTCAATGCCTGGTGCAGTGACAAGCAACTCTCTGTATTCCCTTCTTTTTTCTTCCGTCTGAGGAACGCCAAGTTTTTCAAAACGCTTATTGCAAGTATTTATACTTTCATCTATCGCAAGAATTCCTTTTGGAGAAATGATAAGTCTAGCGACAGTTTTTGTTAAGATATCTTTATCCATAGTGGAATTATATCAGATCAGATAGAAAATAAAACAGATTGTGTGTACTATCTTCGCAGCAAAAGTGACGAGGTATTCGGACATTACTCTACAATAAAAAACATTTGATAAAAACAAAACCCGCTCTCACAACAAGAACGAGTCTTGATATTGAAACGGGTTAACTAATATTATTCATCATGACGTGGAATTTCTTTTCCACTAAAAGGACATACTACATGGGTACAAGTATTGTGGTATTCGCTCACCTCCACTTTTACGTTCACATTGAAACGACAGCATTTTATCGGGCCAGTCTTTCTGCGCTTAGAAATTCGCCCAAAATGAGAACAACGCTTCTTTGCCATGCCTTTTCTCCTGTTTAAAGTTGTTCTTTTGACCAAGAACAAAATGAAGTATCTTTTCTCAGGCTAATATATAATCAAAAAAAAGTAAAGTATTAAAAACTAAACTTGATTAAATAAGTTTAATTTATATATTTTTTGGGGGTGGCTATGGAGAATCGGACTCCAGAAATTGGTTCCACAAACCAATGTTTTACCACTAAACTATAGCCACCATAAACTTATCTCGCTCATTTTTGTAATGATGAACAAGATGGTGGCAATTGTGACATAACCAAGCCAAATTCTCAAGTCTATTATTTTTATGATTCAAATCAATATGATGGACTGCAAGTATTCTTTTGTCTTTGTTTCCACATCTATAACAAAGCTTTTTTATATCAGCTCTTTCAAGAATATTCCTATAAGTCGATTCCCCATTTATCCAATTGGCATGTTTAGTACCAATAAACTCAGTATTTCGCCATTTTGTTTGACATGACTTACTACAAAAATATTTTTTACTTTTTGATTTCTCCAATATTCCTTTGGGCTTGTATACTTCCTTACTGCAAATAAAACACTTAACATTTATTCCGTTTTTTCTTCCTTCATACTGACACTTTGATGAACAATATTTGCCATTACCATATTTTAACCATGATGGTTTTACATGAAATTCTTTTTTACAAAGTTTACACTTAACATTTGGCATATGTTTAATAATATCAAGATTTCCAATCAATGTAAACAAAAACAATTCTGTAATTAGACAGAATACTCTATGTAACCTCTGTATTTTAATAACTTGGATGATTTTCAGCAACACCTTTTTCAGAAGCGGAAAGTCTAGCCAAAGCAAAAAGAAAACTAGAAAGACGATTTAAATATTTTAATGTGTTTGTATCTATATTAATCAACTTTTCGTCTGAAACAGCCACCACTCTCCTTTCAGTTTTTCTTGCAAGAGTGCGGGCAAAATCAAACATTGCTGAAATTTCATTTGCTCCAGGAATAATAAAACTTTTTATCGGCGGGATTTCTTTTTCAATTGAATCAATTCTTAATTCTAATTCTTTTATTTTTTCTTCTGTGATATTTTTTGGTGAACCGGCAACTTGCGCTTGAATTATAAAAAGATTTTCTTGAATTTGATGGACAATATCAACCAAGGTCAGACCTTTCTGCGGATTTAAGGTCTGACCTTGATTGATTTTTGCTTTTATTAAACCCAAAAAAGAATCGAGTTCATCGATTGAACCCAGTGCCTCAGCAATAATAGAACTTTTGGAAAATCTTTGATCACACCCGAATACTTTAGTTTTTCCATCATCACCTTTTTTTGTGTATAACATACTTTCTTAAATTATCTGTGCCCGGGAGAGGACTTGAACCTCCACGCCTTACGGCATACCCACCTCAAGGGTAATTGTCTACCAATTTCAACACCCGGGCATATAGTCACTTCCTATATTTTTCTTGCTGTTGTCTTTCTATAATTAAAGCTTTTTTAATTTTTGTTCTCTTTCTGGAAAGACAAACAACTTTTTGATTATAGTACATATTTTTAATAATTTCCACTGCTTCTTTTTTAGCATACTTTAATTGGTGGGTCGCCCCCTTTCCATCATTAGTAACATGCCCAAAAACACCGATTTCATTCTCCAATTTTGATTTCAACCAATCAATGTAGATTATACTAGCAGAAACAAATTCTACATAAAACATATGACTTGAGCGCCAGCGCGGATCCCAATAAGAGTAAAAAGTTCCATCTCCATCAAAACACCCACGCAAAAAATCAAAGAAAAACTTTTCAGGTACTTTTACTTCACCTATTGTTTTTGATTTAACTGGTTTTATACCAATTAATACAAGAAAATCATAAAACGAAATATCACGAAACTGTACTCTATAAGCCGTATTAGATGTTGAACCAGAATGATGAATCCCTATTTTTATATCTATACCTAAAGATTTATTAAAATTTTTAATTTGTTCTATATCTTTTGATACAAATGATATTCTCCCTCCCTCTTTAGATAAGTTTCCATCAGTAACAATAAGTCCTATTGCATACGCAAAATTACTAGACCATTTTATCTTTACACGTCCCTTTGGTTTTGGACCTCGCTTCCCCATTGAGTGATTATAACAAAATATTAAAAATGACTCAAGGTGATAGCGTCTACTAATTAATTATACAAAAAACCGCCTTTCGGTGTTTTTAAATTTAACGGAGATCGGTTCGCGAAAGTGTAATCACTTGAGTGAAGCGAGCTGTGTTTAGAAGTCCGCGGTGGCGGACACTTATTCCGTAAAGAAAACCTGGTATTTAAAAAGTCGCCCTTCAGCGACTTTTTAAATTTTTCTTATTTTGTTTCTGCTTCCGCTTCCTTCTCTTTCTTAGGAGCTACATCACTTGTTTCTTTTCTGACTTCAAGAATTTCGTTTTTCATATGTCTCTTGAGTTCTTTTGTAGCTTTTTCTCTGATGTAGTAAAGCTTTGCTCTTCTAACTTTTGCTCTCTTCAAAACATCTATAGAGTCGATTGATGGTGAAAATAAAGGGAAAATTCTTTCAACTCCAACAGAGTCAACAACTTTTCTAACTGTAAATGTTCCTCCGATTTCTTTTCCGTGTTTAATAGCAAGAACAATACCTTCAAAAGCTTGAAGTCTTGTTTTTTCACCTTCTTTGATTTTTTGCATCACGCGAACAGTGTCGCCTGGTCTAATATCAACTTTTTTTCTTGCCTCAGTATCAACTGGGGATAGTTTTATATTCTTGAATTCCATAGGTTGACAATTTAGCACAATTTTTTCTTTAATGCAAATTGAAATCATCTCTAATTTCTTTCCTTATTTTATAGCTATTACAGTGTTTTAATAAACCCAAATATGAACTGACTACTGATTTAATTTTGTTTTCTTCTATCTTTCCATTTTTAAAATCAATTTTTAGATCGGATAAACGCCCCAACATTCTATTTTTTGTCCTAGTTCGCAAAATAGTATAATTCGACAAAGAAACATATCCCAAAAAATCTATTCCCAGATGTAATTTTCTAATTTCAATCTTTCTTGGATGTAACTCCAGTAAAAGATTTTCTATGCAAAAAGCCCTTACTTTTTCCAAACAAAATTTCAGTTCATCAGCAGATTGATTAAGAATGACAAAGTCATCGCAATATCTTAAATAATACCTAGCTTTCAAAGATTTTTTCACAAATTGGTCAAGTTCATTTAAATAAATATTAGAAAAAAGTTGGCTAGTTACATTTCCTAAAGGCAATCCCCTACTAGCAGTCTTTTCAAAAGAAAAAATAATCTTTTCTAAGAGTTTAAGCAATTTCTCATCTGAAACTTTTTTCCTAATCAAATTTAGTAAAATTTCATGATTTATTGAATCAAAAAACTTTCTGATATCGCACTTCAATGAATAACCGACAATTTTCCAATTTTTTGAAATTTTGCGAGAAAATTTTGAAAAATTTTTAACCCCCAAATGCGTTCCTTTTTCTTTTCTTGAAGAATACGAATGAAAAATAAAACTAGAATCAAAAATAGGATAAAGAATTCTATATATTGCCTGATATAAAACCCTATCTCTCACGCTAGCTTTATGTATTTCCCTCAATTTTGGATCGCGAACAAAGAAAATCTGATAGGGATCCGGTTTCCAATTTTCTTCTTTCAAAAATCTGTGCAAATCAAAAAGATTTTCTTCCAATTTCAATTCAAATCTGATAACATCTTGTTTTGACCGCTTGCCTTTAGAAAATTCTCGCCAAGCCTTTAAAAGATTTTCAACAGATATTACATCATCAAAATGACAAATATGACCCCCCCCCAGAATTATTTCCTGCATTAGAATTATTCATAAAGAAATCTATTCTATAGGATTAAAATTGCCTAAGCAAGAAAAACTTGGTATTCACAAAACTATAGAAAATATATGCATAGAGATATTATCTTTGTCGATTGAAGCATCTTTTCAGTCAAAATTATATAAAAAAGAGACACTCGAAAAATTAAGAATAAAAATTGGTGTTTTACAGAATATTATTAGAACTGAAAATGAACTTAAAATTATTGACGATAAAACATATCTGAAAATAGCTGAGCAAACTATTGAAATTTCTAAACAAACAAACGGTTGGTTAAATTCTTTAACGCAAAAGGAGCTTTAACAGCTCCTTTTGTGAGAAACTTCCTCACGAGAACGCAAGTTGTCGTTCCGGTTATCAGCATTGTTCCAGTTCACCTGAAACTTGTCGTCGTTCCAGTTCGCGTTCGGCACGTTACCATCGGAATTGCGCGAACCATCTTTTTGTTTACTTCTGTCCATTTCACCGACAATCCTCATTGGGATTTTCTGGGTTGTCATACGGCAAAGTATGCATAGTATAAAAACAAACAAGCAGTTTCTTAATATGAGTAAATTGTCATTCCTATTTTAAAAAATAAAAACCAACTTAACAACTCAGCATTATTATATAAAAAATTAAAATTAATACAAAAAAAGAGGCGTTGTTTATATTTCAAAACATCGCCTCTCGTTCACCTCTTTCTTCTTGAAGGGATTAAGATTGAAGGTTTAAGGACACAAGCCCTAAGAAACCACCTCACGAGAACGCAAGCTGCCGAGCCGGCCCGCAGCATAGTCCCAGCACACCCGAAACCCGTCGTCGTCCCAGCGCGCGCCCGGCACGTCACCATCGGAATAGCGCGAACCACTGCAGAGAGTAACATTGTTCACGTCCAGATGTTCGCCCGTTTCCGAGAAATACACCAATTCGTGAATCATCCGCTCGAGCAGTGTTTCAGTGGCGAGATCAGCATCCTTGATCATGTTTGCTGACTTGTTCTTGTGAACTTCGTCGGCTTCCACAGTGTCGCGTACCCAAATGGCGTATGTGCCATTCTTGGGGTCGCGTTCGTTTTTCGACACTACCATGTCCAAGTCTTCGGTGTAGCGCCAGCAAGAGAACTGCTTAGCACAGACATCGTAGACTTGATTTTTCGTGAGTCCTTGCAGAATCACGAGTAGACGCCAGTTGCCTTCCGTGGGCTTCTGGGGGATTTTCAGACCTGAGAAGTCTGGGGTGATGTTGAAATGCTTCTGATAGAAGTTGACCCAAAATTCAAGATTTGTGTTCTCTTGAACAGTCACAACTTCATTCATCACCACTCTCGCTCGACCGAGAATCACTAGAGCTAAGTCGCTCGCCAACTTGGCACCGCCAGGCTTGAGAACTTTTCTCATGTCCTCATCCGTCCCGCCGAGCTCAAGCACGGCGTTCCAGATTGTCTTGACGATTTCCCAAATGCTTCCCATTGCTGACAGCATCTCGCTTTTCTTCGCACTCATTTCTTCCTTCTTTCTGTGCTTTCGCACACTTTGGCATACCTCCTATCCAAGCACTGTGCCCAGACATAAGGCTTGCCGTTTCAAAGAACCATACCTAATAAGTGTATACCTTTTAATATAAAAGTCAAGGGTTTTACGACTTTGTCAAATAAAATACCAAAATAGCTTTATTTTAAGCCAAAATCTGCAACTGCTTTTTCAAAATCTTCTGGATATGGAGCGACCACTTTAATTGTTTTTCCAGATGGAACTTCAATTTCAAGTTCTCGCGCATGAAGAGCCATTCTTTTAAAACCGAGCTGGTTTTTTTGATCCAAATAAAATTTAGTTGCATAAAGTTCATCTTGAACTATCGGATAATTGATTGCTTTGAAGTGAACTCTGATTTGATGTGTTCTTCCGGTCTTAGGCATAGCTTCCAAAAAAGTAAAACCATCCTTTCTTGCTAGGACCTTAAAATAAGTTGTTGCTTCGCGCATTTCACCTCTTGCATTTCTTTGCGCTGACCACATTCTAAAATCAGTAGAGCTTCTGCCTATTGGCCTGTCTATCATTCCTCTATCTTCTTTAAGTTCTCCATAAATAAAAGCGTTATAGACTTTGTGCACCTTTCTATCCTGAAATTGTTGTTTGAGAAATTCGTAAGCTTTTTTATTTTTTGCAATAATAAGTGCACCGGAAGTGTTTCTATCTATTCTGTGCACAATTCCTGAACGCAAAATTTTTGTTCCATCAGAAAGAATGGTTGGCTCTCCGACATTTTTTGCTCTTGGATAATTTTTGACAACCCAATCTACTACAGTTTTTTCTGTAGTTTTTCCGTCTGGATGCACGACAAGACCAGCTGGTTTGTTTATAACCACGACATCCTTGTCTTCGTAGAGTATAGTGATTTTGGAAGATTTATTTCTAATCATTCTTGATAATCTAGCACAATTTTAATTTTGTAGCTATTTGGTTTTTGCATTCCTAATACAGGAATCTCGCCCTCACCTTAAAATTTTTCAGTCAAAAATTTTAGGCTGGGCACCGGCTCACGGTTTTGTCTGCTGACAAAACATCGTTCCGCCGTTCGAGTCCTGACGCAAGCAAATACTTTTACTTGCTTATCGCCAATGAAAACCACTAGCTAATGCTAGTGGTTTCTTTCTTGTCCGCCATTAGGCGGACTTCAAAACAACTGTGGTAAATCTCTCTGTTGGTAGCCTTGATTATTAATATAGTTTTTGATTTGATGTTC
>Ga0265327_10000313_pt1 | contig 93102 bp, 73 predicted proteins | sample 41621metaG_FD_202089 | JGI IMG/M metagenome (GOLD analysis project Ga0265327, IMG submission 202089) | Rhizosphere microbial communities from Carex aquatilis grown in University of Washington, Seatle, WA, United States - 4-16-21 metaG | ecosystem: Host-associated > Plants > Roots > Rhizosphere...
GGGAGTTTTAACTCTCTCGCTATTTTTTTTGTCACGTGACAAGTCCCCTCCGGCAGGTCCCAGCCTGGTTCAAGTTAGTCCGCCCAAGCCAATCTTCCAATCCATGGGCACCCAAGCGGTTGTCCCCATTCAGCCGGTTATAGTTCCTCAAACTAATCGTAATTCACCGTCGCTAGTCAAGGCCGTGTCCAGGTTGTCTGAGGAAGAGACGGCGGCGATTGCCTCCATCCATGATTTTGCGAACTGGGCGGATCAATTCACCCGCTCCTCTGCCAATGTGGTGGAGGGCCAGCGTCTGGCCTGGAAGCGACGCGAGGCCATGCTGGAGTTGATTCAGACGGACCCGGCGCGGGCGCTGGAACTGGCAGCACCGTTTGCCTGGCGTCAGGAGTTGCCGCCGGCGGTCACCCGCTTTTTTGAACAGCAACTCGACGGGCGCGGGAATTTAAACGTGGCCATCGGGACCGATTTCCAACAGGCCAGCACCACGACTTATCGCACGGTGCAGCTTGGCGGCACCAACTATCAGGCATTCGTTTACGGGCGGCGTTTATCGCAACCCTGCCTGACCAGCGTTCCCCTGCATGGCATTGCCATCAGCGGCAAAGTTGCCGTGTCCAGTTCGCCGTTGCGGCGTTTGACGCCAGACGAGGCTGTGGCACTGGCAAAATTGCGCAACAAGACGCCGGATAAAATATGCAGCGTCTCGGGCCAGTCAGTCACGGCGCATAACGATCCCGTGTATGCGGAAAGCGGCGGCGGCATACTCTGTTTTTGCGGAGTAGGTCACTTTAATTTTGTGGGCCAGCAATGGGAACTGGCCGAGAGCGGCGGCACTGCCGGCGTGGGCAATACGGGTGTGGCCGGGGTGGGCGCGCCGATCAACGATGCCTGGACCCATGGCGTCAAGACGGTGCTCTACATGCGGGTCAATTTTCCGGATGATTTGACCGAGCCCATTTCCGAGGCCGACGCCTATTCCGCCATGATGGGTGTAAACAAGTTTTACACCACGGTCTCCTATGACCTCACCTCAATGGACCCCACCGTTACGCCGTTGATCACTTTGCCGCAAACCAAGGCTTACTATTCTCCTGACCCCGGTTTGCTGCTGGCAGACGCGCGCGCGGCGGCCAAACAAGCCGGTTACGACACGGCCAATTTTGACCGCGACATTGTGGCTTTCACCTCCGTGCCCAATTACGGCTTCGGCGGTCTGGCCTACGTCGGCGGCAAAGGTGTGTGGCTGCAAAGCATGGGCGCGGGGGTGACCTCGCATGAGCTCGGTCATAACTATGGCCTCATGCACGCTAATTTTTGGGACGCCACCACGAACTATAGCGCGATGGGGCCCGGCACCAACCTGGAGTACGGGAATATTTACGACACCATGGGTTCCGCCAATGCGGGAAGCTATCAATTCAACGCCGCGCACAAAAACAAACTGGACTGGTTGAAGGCCGACGCCGTCCAGAGCATCAGCAGCAATGGGGTATATCGTATTTATCCGTTTGACGTGCCGGCTGCTTCCCGCGTGCCCGGCCGTTATTATGCCGCCGCCGTGCAAAAGGATGCGTTGCGCTACTACTGGCTCGAGTTTCGCACGCTGTTTACCTCCAATCCGTGGAACGAAAACGGCCTGTTGCTGAATTGGGCGCCGTGGCCGGAAAGCAATGGCGGCACACAGTTGATTGACACCACGCCCGGCTCGCCGGATGCCGGTAACGGCTCGAGTTGTGATGACGCCGCGGTGGTCATTGGCCGCACCTTCAATGACAATGCCTCGGGCGTTCACATCACCCCGTTGCAACGCGGTTCAACCGGCGTTGACCCATGGATTGATTGCCAGGTTAATCTCGGCGGTTTTCCCGGCAATCAGCCGCCGGTGCTGAACCTGGAGAAGGATAATACAAATTTTGTGGCCGGCACCTTGGTGCATTTTCATGCCACGGCCACGGACCCCAATGGCGATACGCTGGCGTATGCCTGGTCGTTTGACGACCTGACCTTCTCCACGAACAATCTGCCGTGGACATCCAAAACATTCTCAGAGCCGGGCGACCACGTCATTCGCTGTGTTGTGAGCGACATGAAAGGCGGTGAAGCCAGTGCCAATACAGTGGTCACCGTTGGCTCGCCGAACGGCTTTAGAATCACCGGGCGTGTTACCGATACCAACGGCGTGCCGCTGGAGGGCGTGCTCATTGGCAATGGCATCGTGGATGCCGCGTCATTTATCGGTGGCTGGACCGATAGCGATGGACGTTACGTGTTGGTGAACATCAGCGGCACTACCGGTTTTAACCTCAACGCGTACCAATTTGGTTATACCTTCACGGGCACCGCTTCCTGGTTGAATCCCATCCAGCCTACTAATGACATGGCGGAAGTGGATTTTGTGGCCACGCCGCTGCCGCATGTGAATATCACGGCGGACACCAATGCCGTCGCGGAGAGCGATGCTTCCGCCCATTATTTAACCATCACGCGCACGGGCGATACGAACAACGATTTAACGGTGAACATCAAGTTGTCCGGCACCGCCACCTACGGGGCGGATTACACATTGGACACGGATTTGACCGGCGCGAGCACCATTATCATTCCCGCTGGCACCAACAGCGTGACCTATACATTTCATGCGCGGAATGATTCGCTGGTGGAAGGGCCGGAGACGGTGGTGCTTACTTTGTTGGATGATGATCTTCACTACGATTCGCCCGGCTACGCCCTAGCACCGCTGGCGGAGGCCACCATCACCATTTTGGATGACGATATCCCAAGCCAGTCCACGGTCACCGTGGCCACGGCCACACCGGAAATTTCGAAGAACGGAATCGACAGCGGCGAATTTATTTTCACCCGCAATGGCTCGTTGCAGAACAGCCTGACGGTAAATTATTCCGTCAGCGGCACGGCCCAGGCTGGCACGGATTTCGCGCCCCTGGCCGGCACCATCATCATTCCGGCAGGACAAAGCAGTGCCACGGTTTTTCTCCAGCCATTTGACGATCATATCGTCGAATCAAATCAAACCGTGATTGTCTCGCTGCTATCCAGCGCCGGCTACAGCACGGGCAGCCCGGCATCCGCCACGGTCACGTTGTTTCAAAATGATTCCACCACGGTCACGGTATATCCCACCACTGAACCCGCCGCCGAGCCTTCGCAAACGGGGACGTTTACCATCAAGCGCGACGGGGATTTGACTGATTCGCTCGTGGTCAATTACACCACCGGCGGCACCGCCGTTTCCAACGTGGATTACGTTCCGTTAAGCGGCACGGTCACCATTCCGGCGGGCTCCGCGACCACTACTGTCGTTTTCACGCCCATGGATGACGGAGTGCTTGCACCCGACAAATATGTGACGCTCATTTTAACGAACGATTGGAACTATGACGTTGGCACGCCGGGCAGCGCGTCGATTTACATCACCGAAAGCGAGCGGCCCACGGTTACCATCAGCGCGCCGGTAAATTCTGTCTCCGAACAAGGCGATACCTTCGGCACTTTCAAGTTTACCCGCACCACCACCGCCGGTGATCTGGCGGTCTATTTGAACATCAGCGGCACGGCCACCCCCGGTGCCGACTATCTGCCGATTGATAACCCGGTCATTATTCCCAGTGGTTCCAGTTCAATAACCCTGAACCTCATTCCCTTTCACGACTTGATATTGGAACCCACCGAGAGCGTTATTTTAACCCTGCAAGCCAGCACCAACTATAACATCGGGTCGGCTGACACGGCGAGTGTGGCCATCCTGGACGACGGCACGAGCCAGGTTCCCGGTGTGGGTTTTTGTTTTAGCGCCTCTCAATTTCCCGAAAGCCAGTCGCCCGGTATTGCCGTCTCTTTAAGCACCACCTCCAGTGTGCCGGTAACGGTCAATTACAGGGTCATTGGCGGCACGGCTCCGTCCAGCCGGTACTCATTGCCAGCCGGCACGTTGACGATCAACACGAACGAACAAGTTGCGTTTATTCCGCTGACGATAGTTAACGACACCATTGTTCAGCCGCCGCAAACCATTCAGGTGGTATTGTTCAATCCAACCAACGCCACGCTGGACGCCATCAAGGTGCATACGTATACAATTCTTGATGATGATTCGTCGTCGGTCAGCGTCTCGGCCACCGTGGCCAATGCCTTGGAGACCGGGCCGGTGCCGGGCAACTTTCGCATCAGCCGCAGTGGTTCCACCAATGCCAGCCAACTGGTCAATTTCGAGATAACCGGTACGGCCAGTGCGGCCACAGATTATGCGCCACTTGGCAATTCGGCCACCATTCCTGCCGGGGCAACTTACGTGGATTTACCCGTGATCCCTGCGGATGACCGCACGCCCGAACTTTCTCAAACCGTCGTGCTGACGCTCATCAACGCCACCAACAGCGCGATTGTATCGCCCAATGTCGCCACCGTTACCATCAGCGACAATGACACGAACCCGCTGCCCGTGGTCACCATTTCATCCACCAACCAGCCCTACGCCCTGGAAGGCGGCGGCAATGGCGCATTCGTATTTACCCGCGCGGGCGCGACCAATGCCGCGCTTACCATTTCGTACACCATCGGTGGCACGGCAGCCAGTTCACGGTACGCAACGCTGCCCACGTCGGTAACCATTCCGGCGGGACAATATTCCGTGACGCTTCCGGTGGTGGCCGTGGATGATCAACTGGTCGAAGGCGAGCAGACCGTGGTTTTGTCCCTGACCGAAAGCGAGACCTATCGTTCGGCGTATCCTTCGTCGGCCACGGTGACCATCCAGGACAATGACCAGCGCGTCTGGCTGGATGCGAGCGACTTTGACGCCGCCAAATATCTTTCCAACCCCGGCCAGTTTACGTTCTCGCGCTTTGGCACCACCAACACACCGGTCACCATCTATTACACCATCAGCGGCACCGCCAGCAACGGCGTGGATTATGTGACCATCACCAACTTCATCGTCATCCCCGCCGGTCAATTGACGGTGACGCTGCCCATTCTTCCATTGCACAACGGCATCGTCAAAGGGCCGGTCACCGTTACGCTGAACTTGCTCTCCAATCCGGCCTATAACCTCGGCACGCCCACGCAGGGCACGGTGGTCATCGATGACGACATGCCGATGCTGACCATCACCGCAGTGGTGACCAATATCATGGAAGGCACCGGCACCAATGGTGTTTTCCGGCTCACGCGCACCGGCGATCCGCAATATGATTTCACGGCGTACCTGAGTGTTGGTGGCACGGCAACCTACGGTGTGGATTATCCGCCTTTCCCCACGAATATATATTTTACCTGCGGCGTCACTTCGATTGACCTCTTGATTTCGCCTACGAATGAACTGGCGGTCGAGGGCGATGAATCGGTCACGGCCTCAATCCTGCCAAATCCGGCGTACACCATCCTTTCACCCAGCAACGCTATTTTAACGATTGCCGACGCCGGGACCAATCAGACGCCAGTCGTCATCATCACCAGTCCGGCGAACTCGATTATATTCATGGATCAAACCAACGTGGGACTGGTGCTCAACGCCACCATCATTGACGCCGTTCCCACCAATGATATTTTAACGTGGAGCCAAATCAGCGGGCCGCCCACCCTGACCTTTGGCGATACGAATTCGGCGAACACCACGGTTCTGTTCACTAACGCCGGTTTTTATCAGATACGGCTCACGGCTGACAACGGGTATTTGCAAGGGCACGCCGACTTGCTGGTATTTGTGGTGGCCGACAGCCTGGCTGAGACGAACATCCTGCATTGGCCATTTGACGAAGGCACCGGTACCAACGTGAGTGACAGTTCCGGCAACGGACGCAACGCTACCTTCAGCGGCAGTCCGGCGTGGATAACCAACGGCGCCATTGCGGGGGCCTTGCAATTCTTCGGCACCAATGATTGTGTCCGGCAAACGGCCGGTTCCAATACTCTTAACGGATTGAATGCGTTCACCGTGGCCCTGTGGGTGAATCCCTCGGCTGCCGCCACCAACGCCGGCTTCGTGGCTGGCGATGATTCCAGCACCAATGAAACCTTCAGTCTGGCCACGCAGACTTTTGCATCGTGCGGGGCAAATACCAATGTCGTGGAAGTTACCATTCCAACCACGAGCGGTGTGGTGCACCGGGCGAGCACGAACAATGCGCTGGTGCCCGGCCAATGGCAGCACATCGCTGTCACCTGGACGAACGGCGAGGCACCCAAGCTTTACATCAACGGCCAGCTCGACCAGCCGCAGGCTGGGTTTGTCACTGCCAGCGGCGTGCTGACCAACTGCCCGCAGTTCATCGTCGGCAAAGGTTCGTTTGAGAATCCAACTTCGTGGACTGGCGGCATGGACGATGTGCGCGTGTTTGCGGTGGCGTTGAGCCAGGAGGAAATTCTATCGCTGGCAGACGTGCGGACCAATCACGCACCGCTGGTCAATGCCGGTACCAACGTGACGGTACAGTTCTACGTGCCCGTCACACTGATTGGTACAGTTTCCGATGATGGCTTGCCCAATCCGCCCGCCATGGTCACCAATTTGTGGACGTACTTGGGTACGAATTATGTCGTTATTCCTAATCCCACCGGCTTGACCAATACGATGGTGTTTACCAATGCAGGCGACTTTGTGTTTCAATTGGCGGCTTCGGATGGCGAGTTGACTTCATTTGCGGATGTCGTCGTCACGGTGATTCCACCGACGGAAGTGGATATATACGCCGATATTCCCGACGCATATGAGCTTGGTCCTGTCTCTGGCGAATTCACGCTCACCCGCAACGGGGATACCAACGATATGACTGTGTATCTTGCCTACACCGGTACCGCCAGCAACGGCGTGGATTATGTCATGCTCACCAATTCCGTGACTTTTTCCGGCGGCTCCAACTCAATTACCATCCCGGTAATACCGTTCCTTGATTATGAAATCGAGGGCGATGAATCAGTGAATGTTTCCATCGTTACCAACATTGCCTATTCCATCGGCAACAGCCCGGCCACGGTCACCATCCACGATTCGCCCTATGGCCTATGGAGCATCCAGCATTTCACGCTGGAACAATTGACCCATCCAGAAATCAGCGGTCCCGGCGCGGACTTTGATCATGATGGCATTGTGAATTTTGCCGAGTACGCCTTTAATCTCGATCCCACGACACCCACCCCGCCTCCACCGTATCAGTGGGATTTTGAAACCGATACCAATGACAATCTGTCCCATCTGACGCTGACGTACACGCGCCGCCTGCCCCCGCGTGACGTTCAGTATGGCGTGTTTGTCTCCACCAACCTGGTGGATTGGTACACGGGCACGAACTACGTGGAGGAATTCTCCACCAGCAGCGATCCCAACGGCATTACCGAAACGGTGAAGACCCGTGCCGTAATGCCGTTCCCCGGTTCCTCAAAATTATTCATGACCATCCGCGTCTGGCTGGAACAAGTTCCAGCTCCGTCGCAGTAGCCGGGGCTGGGCAATTTTGCCAACCGCTTGACCTCGGCATCCACCGCGTTAACATTCCTTAAATGTTTCCTTACGTCGCCTTGGCTGAAAACAAATCGTGGCAACCCGGTCCTTACCCCGGCGTTGAACTGAAGGTGCTGCATAAATATGTCGACACCGGCGGCGTGGTGGTGTTGCGAAAATTTCAGGCCGGCCAGACCATCCCGGCGCATACGCATCCGCTGGCCAACGAATGGGCTTATGTGCTCTCCGGCGAATGGGATGAATCCGGCGTGGTCTATGGCAACGGCGCGATGTTCTTTGCGCCCAAGGGGGTTCAGCACGGCCCGCACGTGGCCCGCACCGAAGTCATCAGCCTTACCATCTTCGACGGCCCGCTGACCGTGGCCTGAGTCGCTGCCATATGAGCATGTTTTCCGTCAGCCCCGAAAAAGAAAATCAACTCACCCGCCGCATGGCCGAGTTGAATGTGCGCGAGGCGGATATTGAGGAAAGTTTTGTGCGTTCCGGCGGGCATGGCGGGCAGAACGTCAACAAGGTCGCTACGTGTGTCATGCTAGTGCACCGGCCCACGGGCGTGCAGGTCAAGTGCCAGGCCACGCGCCAGCAGGGCATGAACCGGTTTATCGCCCGCCGTTTGCTGTTGGATAAAATCGAGGAAAAGAAAAACGGTTTTGTGGCTGCCCAGCGGGCGGAGATTGAAAAAATCCGCCGTCAAAAACGCCGCCGCTCCCGGCGCGCGAAAAACAAAATGCTCGACGATAAATCGCATAACGCCGATAAAAAGGCCACCCGCCGGCCCATCTCGCCTGACTAAAGTGATTTCACAAAAACTGCAGTCACGCTTTCGGAGCGGGCAGTTACTGCCGTTGCCGATTTTCAAATGCCGAGGGCGGGTAGGGCGGGCGCTCCGCGCACGCCGCTTAGGCTTGATGCAAGTATTACCACCTTCCCGACGCTTATTTCGTTAAGCGGCCAGTTGGGTGCGCCGCACCGCGACCAAGGTCCACAACACGCCGGTTAACAGCGCCAGCGCTCCCACCATCACGTGGCCGGTGGCCACGTCAGCCGCCTTGTTGTACCAAATCGTGGCGGCCCCGAGAAAGATTTGCAGGGTGAGCAACCCCAGCCAGACAAATGCGAACTTGGTCAAGGCATCACGCCCGCCGAGCCGTTTGCGCGCCAGCATGGCGGCGGCGGTCACGCCCAGAAAAATCGTATAGGCGACGAGGCGGTGCACCATTTGCAAATTTACCTGAAAGGCCGTGATGGGATTGCCAATGGTTCCCGCCGGCCGGATGTCGTTGTAATGCGCGATGGCTTCCGGCGTGGTGGCCGGCCAGACTTTGCCGTAAGCTAGGGGAAAATCCGTAATCGCCAGGCCCGCATGTTGGTGGCGCATGGTGGCGGCGATCAATAACTGAATAAATATTAGAACTGTCACATAGAGCACATGATTGCGCAGGCCGCGCGGAACGGCGATTTGCTTTACGGTAGCCGAGGCATGCCACCAGCGGCTGGAAAACAGCGCTAGCGAACAGGTCAGCACCAAAAATGTCTGCGCCACGGCTCCGTGCGGCACGCCCAACCAGTCCATCTGCCAACGCACGCGCAAGCCGCCCAGCACGCCCTGCGCGATGACCAGCAGAAAGGCCGCGATACCCAGCCACTGCATCCATTTACGGCGGTCGGCGAGCCATAACCAGACAGCCAGTATGGTAGTCAGCAGGCCCACGACGCTGGCCAGCAACCGGTGGGAATGTTCATAAAAGATTCCGCCGATCCATTTATCCACGGGGAACAGGAACATGTTGTAGCCGTAGGTGGTGGGCCAGTCCGGCACGGACATGCCGGCCTCATGGCTGGTCACCAAACCGCCAAGGCCAATCAGCAAAAACGTGGTTGCCGCGTTTAAGGTGGCAAACCAAAACAGCGCGGGGCGATAATTATTGTTCATCTTTTAAAATGGAACGACCGCTGCGGATTTTTCGCGCAGCGGTCGTTCGTGGGCGAAAAATTATTTCACTTCGAACGTGAAGTTTTGCGAGGTACCGTCGGCCTTCACTTCAATTTCGGCCGACTGCGTGCCGAGCTTGCGGTGGGCCGCTTCCAGCGTGTATTTGCCCGGCGGCACATTCTTGATGGTGAACTTGCCGTCCGCGCCACTGACCGCGAAATACGGATGATCGAACACGCTCACCCACGCAAACATCCACGGATGCACATCGCATTGAAATTTTACGAATGGTTCGGGCTTGGCAAAGGTGAAGGTCAAATCGGCGCCGCCCGGCATCTGCACCTGGTTGGCTTCGTCGTTGGCCGTGGGCTTGGTATGCACGTTATGCACGCAGGGATCGGAGTTCTTCACGACGATCTTCTGGCCGGTTTGTACGGCGAGGATTTGGGGCGTATAGAGGCAGCCTTTTTGGTCCATCACCACGGGCGCGGCGCTCGCGCCGGTAGAAGCGCTGGGCACACCTTTCAGGTAAACAATCACATCGGCCAGTTCGCCGCCGGAACCAACCACATAAAATTTGGTCTTGGGCAGGGCCCCGGGATACATCGCCGAACAATTCGGGTCGTCCTTGATGGGGGACAGCTCTTTTTCGGCGGGCGGGGTGCCCTTCAAAGTGATGGTGCCCGTGATGTCGCCAGCGCGGACGAGCTGAAACGCGGTGAAAATACCTAACGAAAGCAGTAAGAGGGACTTTTTCATAAGTGTAAAAGGGAGTTTAGCAGCTAACCACTTCAGGGGCAAGTCGTTTGTGAAATTTTTCACAAGCTCTTACCTTTCTTGGCTTCGGCGATGCCAAAAAAGGGTTATTCCACCTGTTCCTCGTCTCTGGAGTCATCGATTTCTTGCTAAAATAACTGGGTGCTAACTCTAGCGTGCATCCTTGGTTGTCATTGCCATCAGGATAGAAATGCTCAAGGTGGGGCGACCGCTCTGCGGGCACCGCAAACAATGTGAGACGCTAACAACCTCAAGCGGCGTGCGCGGAGCGCCCGCCCCACCAGCCTCGGGATGGTGATAACCCGTGTTAATTCGGACTTGCTGCGGATTGAGGACAATCCGCGGTCCGCCTGCTTGGTGGCAGCAACGCTTCGTCAGTGCCGCCGCTCGTATTTTTGTTCCCTTAGTTCCTTTGTTGTTCAGCTATGGGTCTGAGCGGTCCGGCACGCGAAGACGCTTTATTCACCGCCGGATAAATTGCGCATGACGCGGGCCATGGCCAGGGCGGTCTGGGCGGCCTCGGTTCCGCGGTTATGGGTGCGGCTCAAGCACCGTTCCTTGGCCTGCTGTTCATTTTCCAGCAACAGAACTTCGTGAATAATCGGTATTTCGTGCAACACCTGGATTTGCGCCAGGGCATTGCTCACGGCCTCGCCAATGTGTTGTGCGTGAGTGGTGGCTCCGCGCAAGATGACGCCGAGGCAGATGACCGCCGAGAAATCGCGCGTCCGCGACAGCCGCGCCGCCACCACGGGAATTTCGTATGCGCCCGGCACCCGGATAATTTCCAGCGTGCCGCCGGCCCGGATAATTTCCGCCTTGGCCGCGTGCAACATGGCGTCCACATAACGCGCATTATAGGTTGAGGCCACAATGGCAAAGCGCCCGCCCTGGCCGGAAATTTTCTTTTTCGTGATTTTTTTTAGCATGAAATTTGCAAACGGGTTCAACGGGCAGCCTGGCTGCCGCGCCGTTTTCAGTGTGGTTTTTTTGGTTCCACCGGCTTGGGTTCCGGGGTGTTCGCCGGTACCACCATGATGTTATCGCCCACGGCGATATGTTTCGTTTCGCCTTCTGGTTCGGCGGCGGGCGCGGGTTCGGGCGCGGCGGGCTTCCGGATGAGGATGGTTTCTTCATCCGTGGCGCGGGCGGCATCCATCAACAAAAATTCCCAGCGGGTGTTAATGGTCCGTTGCGGCGGCGCACGAAAGGGCCGCACCTGAAATTCTCCGCCGCGCAATGACATCAACCGGTGAAACGCCGGTTCGCCCGCCAGCTCGCCCACGGCGGCATGGGTCACCGCGCCGGCTTCAATGTAAATTTGTCCGCGCATCTCCGGATTGCGAATTTCCAGTATCGACGAATGCCGCCCGTTGCATTCCACCTGGATGACCTCCTGTAAATTCACCTGCCGCAGGGCTCCGGTAAAACCTTCGCGATTCCACGAGACCAAATCTTGCAGCATGTTGAACACCGACCGCATGCCATCGGCCGTCACGGGTTTTTCCAGGAACAATTCTGCGCCATTGGCCAGCGCATCGGAGCGTTTGGCTTCCGTGGCGTTACCGGTCATCACGGCCATCTTCAAGCCGGGATAGCGGCGGTTGATGATGCCCAGCAGTTGCAAGCCGTCCAGCATGGGCATGCTGATATCGAGCAGCACCAGGTCCACCATCACATCGCGCAACACAGCCAGGGCGGCATCGGCGGACGCCGTCTTGTGGACCTTCCACGTTTGTTTGGACAACTCCGCGCACAAATCCCCGAACAATTCCAGAAACGCCATGCTGTCATCCACGAATAACACCTGCACGGGTCTTTCCGGCTCATTGCCGGGCGGGGCGGTCTTTGGGGCTGTGGTTTGCGCTGCCTCAACCGGTTTGGGCACCGCTGCCGATTGCATCATCAACATTTTGCTGATGAACGAAGTGCCCGGCTGTTCCTGTGGGTTGACCAGTTCAAAGCGCAGTTCCACGTCGCCCAGGCGCAATGTCTCACCGGCCTTCACCACGCCTTCGGAAATTTTCCGGCCACCGGCAAACGTGCCGTTGGTGGACAACAAATCGCGTACGAGCAGTTCTTCGCCCTGCACCTTCACCTCGCAATGCCGACCGGAGATGGACGGCTCAATCACTTGAAAGCTGTTGCCATCGGCACGGCCAATCGTTGTCCAGCCTTCGCCCAGTTCGTGGACGGACGCCGAAACGCCTTTTGTGATGACAACCAGCCTCGCCATTTGGAATTTAGAAATTTAGCTAACCCAAAGTATCGGCTAACACCATGACGCGGCAAATGAAAATTCAACCGGCTTGTCCCTTCGCACGATGCCAAAAGTAATGATAAATCCGGCCAAACCAATTGGCGCGCTGCCGTTTGCAGTAAATATGTCGCCTGCCCATGATCAAACCGCGCCAGGCTTGAAAAAGCTGGCTGGTCTTAAAAGGTTGTTTTATTGTTCAGATATGAAACTTCCCATCAGGCTGGTCGCTTGGATGAGCGCAGGCATGCTGCTGGGAGGGGTCAAGGCCCAAGGGCAATTGGTGGCTGACGGGCAGACCAATGTGCTGGCTGGAGTTGCCACCAACTTTGCCGGCGGCGTTACCATAGGGACCAATGGAGTTCTCACACTGCTCGTGGTCACTAATGGCTCGACGGTCGGCAGCGGTGGCACGGTGGTCATAGGTTATAACGCCCTGGCCCAAAGCAACCGGGTGGTGGTGACGGGCACGGGATCGAGTCTTACCGGGTCGTCTATTTTTTCCGGCCAGAATGGTTCAGCCAACGAACTGGACATCCTCAACGGTGCGGCGGTTTCCGGCGGAGGCACCATCGGCAATTCGTCCAGCAGCGGAAATAATTTGGTGCTCATCTCGGACACGGGCTCGGTCTGGAACAATGGCGGAACTTTTTCGGTGGGAGCCAACGGCCCGTTCAACCGTTTGATTGTCACCAACGGCGGCCAGCTTTGGGCTAATAATCCCACGATTGGCAGGTCACCCTCTAGCGCCAGCAATTCCGTTGTCATTACGGGATCGGGTTCCGCATGGAATAATAGCGGCTATTTTTATCTGGGTTATAGCAGTCCCGGGCACAATCAACTTTCCATCAGGAATGGCGGGAACTTTATCACCTCCAGCACCTGCGACATCGGGGTCTATTGCAATTCCAATGTGTTGACGGTGGCGGACACGAATTCATCGTTGCAGTGCCAGACCTATCGCATGGGTTACAGCAGCCTGGGCAACCAGTGCATTGTCAGCAATGGGGCCAGTTTGTCGATGATCTTATCCAGCCAGGCAGCCACGGTGGAAGGAACGTTTACGACGGCGGCCATCATCGGTGGCGGCTCGGTTTGGACCAATGCGGGTGACTTCGACTTCGGCCAATATTCCAATGTCCTGTTTGTTACCAGCGGGGGACATCTGGTGGATAACAATGGTTACATTCAAGGCAATGTGAGCAGCCCGCCCAAAACCAATTCAGTCATTGTGGCCGGAACCAATTCCCTGTGGAAAAACTTTGGGGACCTGCACATTGCCGATATCAGCGCGCAACTGCTCATCACCAATGCCGGCAAGGTGTCGGATATTAACGGTTATTTGGGTGATGCCGTGGGCCACAGCAACTGTTTCGTGATGATTTCCGGGCAAGGTTCGGTCTGGACCAATGCCAGCAGTCTCTATGTCGGCAATAATGGCGCACACAACCAGTTGATTGTATCGAACTCCGGGCTGGCCATTGCCAATAGCATTTATGTTGGGGGCGCCCAGGGCACTGCCAATGGAAGCCAGATGTTGGTGAGCGATTCCAGCAAGGCCCTGGCCACCGGCGCTTTCTACATCGGCGATGGCACGGCCGCCAATCAGCTCATCGTTTCCAATTATGGCATGGTGACCGCGCCAACAATTTACATTGGCGTCAATAATGGCATGCGAAATCAACTGACCGTGCTCAACACCGGGCTGGTAGCGGCCAGCACCCTTTATGTGGGCAGCAGCAGCCCGAGCAATCAATTAACGGTAACCAGTTCCGGCGCGGTGACGGCAAATAATCTGTACGTGGGCTACACCACCTTCGGGAGCCAGATGATCGTCAGCAATTCCGGCACGGTGACCGTTACCAACCAGTTGCAACTCAATGGCGCGGTCAGCAGCACCAGCTTGATTGTCATCAATGGCGGAACGGTGGTGTCCAGCAACAGCGCGCAGTTGGGCACCTCCGGCGGTCATACCGGTTTTATCATCAATTCGGGGTTTTTCAGCGCGAATAACTTCAGCGTCGGCAGTGGCTGTAATTTTATTTTCAATGGCGGCACGGTGCAGGCTGGCAGCACCACTTACGGCAACGCCTCACCCTTGGTCGTCGGCGATGGGGTTGATATGGCCTGGTACCAACTGTTGAACACGGGCACACATGCCTTTGCCGGTGGTATAAATATTTCCAGCAATGCCACGCTGGCCGGGGCTGGCACGGTGAGCGGGAATGTTTCGGTTGGCAACGGCGGAACGTTGATACCGGGTAACACCAACTCGTCACTGTTTACGTTGAACGGCAATTTGGTATTAAGCAACGGCAGCACCACCATGATGACCCTGACCAACTTGGGCTTGGGCTTCGCCTCCGCCAATCAAATCACCGGCCTGACCAATGTCACCTACGGTGGCACATTGCAAATGACCAACTCCGGCCTGCTGACCGGTTCCATTTATTCCTTCAAGCTGTTTGTCGCTAGCAATTATTCCGGCGCGTTTAGCAGCATCACACCGCCCGTGCCGCCCTCGGCCCTCTATCTGCCTTTGCGCTGGGATACAAATGAGCTGAACGTCGATGGCGTGTTGCGGATTTTCCGGGCCGTTACGGCACCGCCGGTGATCAGCAGCACGACGGTTTCGGGCGGCAACCTCATTATCTCAGCCGGTTCCGGCATTGCCTACGATGCCTGTTACCTCCTGACTTCAACCAACCTCTCTGCGCCATTGACGGACTGGTCTTGTGTAACCACCAATTATTTTGACGCCAGTGGCACAACCAGTTTTACCAACACCATTTCGGTGGATGAACCGTCACGATATTTTCTGCTGCAAGTGAACTGAAGCCTGCCGGCAGCGTTTGCGTTTGTTTACCGGGTCCGCACAAATAATTTTCCGGGCAACTGTTTCACCAATCGCTTCATTTCCAGGCTGAACAATGCCACATTGACGGTGGAACTCGGCAGGCCGCTGGCCCGGATGACTTCGTCAATGCTGCTCTCCTCCTCCAGCCGCACGGCGGCGAAGATTTTTTGTTCGTTCTCGTTCAAGTCCAATGCCGGCAATACCCCGGTTTCGCTGGGCGAAGGCGGACGATTGCTGGCCGGGAACAAGTATTCAAATTCGCTGAGAATATCCTCGGCGCCTTCGCACAGTTTTGCGCCCTTTTTAATCAGGTCGTGACAGCCCTTGCTGCGTGGCGAATCAATTCGTCCGGGTACGGCAAAAATTTGGCGGCCATATTCGGTGGCAAAATTTGCGGTGATAAGCGCGCCGCTGGAAAGATTCGCTTCAACCACCACGGTGCCGAGCGTCATGCCGGCCACAATGCGATTGCGAATGGGAAAACTCTGTTTATCGGCCGGGCGATTGAAGGGAAATTGCGAGACCACCGCGCCATTGGCCGCAATGCGTTCAAACAGTTCCGCATTCTCCGGTGGCCAGACCAGATTTATGCCTGTCCCCAAAACGGCCACCGTCCGTCCTTTGCCGCTCAAGGCACCTTGATGCGCCGCCGTGTCAATGCCCCGCGCCCCGCCGCTCACCACCGTCACGCCCACGTAAGCGAGTTGATACGCCAGTTTGCGCGCCGTCTCGATGCCATAATGCGTGGTCATGCGCGAGCCGACCATGGCCACGCCGTTTTTGTCCTTGGCGGTCAACGTGCCTTTGACGTACAGAACGAGGGGCGGATCGTAAATCTCGCGCAGCATGGGCGGATAATCTTCGTCGGCGGAAATCAAAACGTGGCAGCCAAAATCGGAGATGCGCTTGAGTTCGCCCGCGAGGTCCACGGATTTTTCCCAGTTCGCAATTTTATCGGCGGTGTCGTCCCCAATGTTGCGAACACGAAGCAAGGCAGGCTTGGAGGCGGCCAAAATCTTGGGGGCCTCGCCAAAATGGTCCAGCAACGAGCGGGCGCGCACCGGCCCCACCCCGTCAATCATGTTGAGAGCAATAAACGCTTCCCGAGAATCCATGCCGTTTGATAGCGGCTCATGCGTGCAGCGGCAAGAATTGTTTTATCCGCGCGTGATCACCGGGCGCATCTTGGCCCTGTCCCCCGAAACGAAGAGCGGCACCCCGCAGCTATCGGAACAGGCGGATTTGAAAGCGGCAAGCATCGGTTTGCGCCATGCCGGGATTCGCTGTTCTACATAAAAACAATTCTTCAGAGCTTCCCCAATCAAATCCTGATTGTCGTTTTCAGATTGGCCTTTTCCGGCAAATGAAGGATCAAAATGGAGACCAAGCCCAAAGCAAAAAACACGCCTCCGGGAGAAGTAATTATTTCCCAGAATGACACATGCGAATTGCGGTCATCGATGTCGGCAAAACAATTAAAGAGAATACATAGCACCGCCGGCAGGATGCTCCAAAACAGGGCGTTCACCCGGACAATGGTGCGGCCCCATCTCGAATCCGCGAGCAGCAACATGCCGCCCACAACGCCACCCAAAAAAACCAAAAAAGTAAAGGACGTCCTTGGGTCGAAGTGGCGATGGGCGAACATATTATTGCCTATCTCGAAAAAAGCCGGCGCGCTCGATGCCAGCCATAGCAATCCCACCAAGCGGGTCAGGCTCACATCGAACGTCAACGTCCGGCGTTTGGAGAGAAACTCGTATAAGGAGGAGGTTTTTTTAAACTCGGCTCTCAATGACTCCGGTTGACCCAGCTTCCGGGCGGCCAGGTCGAACGCCGCCGCGTCACTCACTCCCGCCCCGGTCTGGCGCTCAATTTCGTCGCGAAGGTGGCTCTCCAGTTCCGCCAGCAGTTCGGGCGTTTTGATGCCGCCGGCCAGCATCTGCTGCCGCCACCGGACAATGGCTTGTTCGAGTTCAAACATATTGTTCCTTTCTCAGGCCGGACAAGACGCCATGAACCAGCGACCACTGCTCATGATGCTGCTCCATGGCCCGTTTTCCGTCCTGTTTGAGGGAATAATATTTCCGTTTCCGGCCGGTCTCGCTCTCGCCCCAGCGCGCTTTGATGAGGCCCCGGTGCTCCATGCGGTGCAGCACCGGATAAAGCATGCCATCCGTCCATTGCAGCTTGCCGCCGGAACGCGTTTTAACCTCCTGAATGATGGCGTAGCCATAACTTTCGCCCCGGCCGAGCAGCGCCAAGATCATTGGTTCAGCGGAAGCGGCGACGAGTTCTTTACGAATCATAGGGGCACTATACATAGCAACTATATGTATGTCAAGTTTACAAACGTGGCCATCCCGCCTGGACCAGCTATTTCCGCGGGACCACCCGAGATTCTTCGTGGCGGGGTCGGCGGGACAATCGATTCCGCATTCGTCAGCTCGACAAATCCCAGCCCGCCCGGCGCGTCACATGGTGATGGCCTCGCGGAGGTTGCAAGGCCCCGGCGTTCGACAAAAAATGCCAAGATTATTGCGAATAACGCCAAGCGGGTCAATTTCACCGCGTTTTCCCGGCATCGCCAGAATTGGTGGTTGCTAGTACCGGCAATTTTCGCATATTGCATACCAGTACAAACCCCGTTCAATTATTTTGCCATGAGCATTGAAAAAGCATTTTCGCTGGCGCAGGAACGTTATGCCCGCGTGGGTGTGGACGTGAAACTTGCCTTAAAAACTCTCGCGCAAATTCCCATCTCGCTGCATTGCTGGCAGGGCGATGACGTGGGCGGCTTCGAAAATTTCGGCGGCACGCTGGGCGGCGGCCTGGTGGCCACGGGAAATTATCCCGGCAAGGCCCGCACGCCGGATGAACTCCGCGCCGATTTGGAAAAAGCCTACGCGCTCATTCCCGGCAAACATCGCCTCAACTTGCACGCGTTTTATGGCGAGTTTGGCGGCAAGAAAGTGGACCGCGATGAAATCACGCCCGCGCATTTCAAAAACTGGATTGCCTGGGCCAGGGCAAACGGGCTCGGCCTGGATTTCAATCCCACGTGTTTCTCGCATCCCAAGGCGGCGGACGGCTTCACGTTGTCGCACCGCGACAAGGGCATTCGCCAGTTTTGGATTGAGCATTGCATCCGCTCGCGCGAAATCGGCGCGGCCATGGGCAAGGCGCTGGGCAAAACCTGCGTGACGAATGTGTGGATTCCCGATGGCATGAAAGATACGCCTGCCGACCGCAACGCTCCGCGCGCGCGCCTGGCGGCATCGCTCGACGCCGTTTTTAAGAAGCCGATTTCCTCCAAGTTAAATCTCGATGCAGTTGAACCCAAATTGTTTGGCATCGGCAGCGAAAGTTATGTGGTCGGTTCGCACGAATTTTACCTGGGCTACGCCGTGAGCCGCAAGAAGCTGCTGACGCTGGATGCCGGCCATTATCATCCCACCGAGGGCATTGCCGATAAAATCTCCAGCGTGCTGCAATTCATGCCGGAAATTCTGTTGCATGTGAGCCGGGGCGTTCGCTGGGACAGCGACCACGTGGTGATACTCAATGACGATTTGTTGGCCATCGCGCGCGAGATTGTGGCGAACGGTTTTGAAAAGCGGGTCCACATCGGCCTGGATTACTTTGACGCCAGCATCAACCGTGTGGCGGCGTGGACCATTGGCACCCGCAACATGATTCGCGCGCTGCTCATCGCCTTGCTGGAACCGTCCGAGATATTGCACGCGGCGGAAATGGCCGGAGACTTTACCACCCGTTTGGCGTTGCAGGAGGAAACCAAAACGCTGCCATTTGGCGCGGTCTGGGATTTTTACTGCGAAAGCAAGGGCGTGCCCGTCGGTGAACAATGGCTGGCCGAGGTGAAACATTACGAAAAAGCTGTTTTGAGCAAACGCAACTGACGTCGTTCCAACCCGGCAAAATCAACCCTACATGAAACCAACCCGTAATCCTTATCTGTTCCCGTTCCTGATGGTGGCCTCCCTGTTTTTTATCTGGGGTTTTTGCCATGCCATGCTGGATGTGCTCAACAAACATTTCCAGAACCTCCTGAGCGTCAGCCGGACGCAGTCGGGCCTCATCCAGACGGCGTTTTTCCTGGCGTATTTGATTATGGCCTTCCCGGCGGCTTTGATGATTCGTCGCATCGGTTACCAGCGCGGCATCCTGGTGGGTCTGGTGATACTGGCGCTGGGCGCGTTCCTGTTCATCCCGGCCGGTTTGGTGTTTAAAACATTCGGCGCTTTTTTGGGTGCGCTCTTTGTGCTTTCCACGGGCCTGGCCTGCATTGAAACCGCAGCCAACCCTTATATCACTGTGCTCGGCCCCAAGGACGGCGCTGCCAGCCGGTTATCCGTGGCGCAAGCTTTCAATTCCTGTGCGTACATCCTAGCGCCTGCCATCGGCGGGTTTTTGCTCTTTGGCCACAAAGTAGACCCGGCCAATCCGGACTTTCATCCGCTGCTCCTGCCTTACATCGTTCTGGGTTGCGTCGTGCTGCTGATTTTTGGCGCGTTCTCGCTGATCAAGCTGCCGGTCATCGCCGAGGGCGCTCAAGCGGGAATTGATGAGGATGTCACCACGCTGAAAGCGCCGTTGTCCCGCCTGCCGCATTTTAAATGGGGCGTGTTTACGCAGTTCCTTTATATCATCTCGCAAATCGGCATCAACGCATTCGCGGTGAATTACATTTTGGATAATGCCATCGTCAAGGATGCGACAGGCGCCACTACCACGTCCCCGCTCTTTTCCTGGTACGGCAACCTTACGCACGCGGCCACGCCAGAAGCGACCGCCGCGTATGTGATTAGCTTTGCCATGATCCTTTACGCCGTCGGACGGTTCAGCGGCGCGTCCATTGCCCGCGTCATCAAGCCGAACAAACTGCTCGCGCTCTACGGCGTCGCCAATATGGTTGTCGTCCTGGTGGCCATGGCGGACATCAAGCTGGTCTCGTGGATTATCCTGCCGTTTAGCTGGCTGTTCATGTCCATCATGTTCCCGTTCATTTTTGCCATGAGCATTCGCAACCTCGGCCCGCAGACCAAAATCGCCGCGTCATTCCACGTGATGGCCGTTGGTGCCGCCGGCTCCATTTCGGCGGTGACGATGGGCTGGCTCTGGGATCGTTATCACAGCGTGGGCATTTCATTTACGCTGCCGTTGATTGGCTTCGTTGCCACCACGATATACGGCCTGGCATATCCGCGCCTGCTGGAAAAATCCACGCGGGCAACGTGATTGCCCTGCGGGAAGAAATTTAAATCGCGCCTCGGTTGACTTTCAAATCTGAAAATCAATCGCCGTGCCGCGGTCGGTCTTGTTCAAGACGCGCATGTCCAGGCCGTCGTAGATGACCAGTGAATTCGGCTGCACGCTGTCCATGATGAACACGTTGCCGCCAATGGTGCTGCCCGCGCCAATGACGGTGTCGCCGCCCAGAATGGTTGCGCCGGGATAAATCGTCACTCGGTCCTCGATGGTGGGATGCCGTTTCTTGCCGCGCAATTGCTGGCCGCCGGACGTGGATTTGGCGCCGAGCGTCACGCCGTGATACATCTTCACGTGGCTGCCGATAATGCACGTTTCGCCCACCACGGTGCCCGTGCAATGGTCCACGAAAAAATACTCGCCGATCTTTGCGCCCGGATGCAATTCCATGCCCGTGCGCGCATGCGCCCACTCGGACATGATGCGCGGAATCAACGGCACGTGCTTGATGAACAATTCATGCGCCAGGCGCTGGACGGCAATCGCCTCCACAAACGGATACGAGACGAGCACTTCATCCTTGCTGGAAGCGGCGGGGTCGCCGTCGAAGGCTGCCTGCATGTCCGTCTGCAAAATTTCCCGAAGGTCGGGCAATCTGCTCAAAAATTGCACCGTTAAATGATGCGCTTCGCCGTGAATGTCCTTTTTAGAAATTCCTTCGGGCGGATTGTATTCCAGGCTCTTGCGAATTTCGTCTTCGAGCGCGCCTAAAACGGAATCCAACAGCGCGGCGGTTTCCACCTTGATTTCGGAGGAGTGAATGGGTTTCTCGTCAAAAAAGCCGGGGAACAACAGACGCAGCAGGTCGCAGGTGATGGAGGTCACCGCGCGTTTGGACGGAAGATTTTTGCCGTCCAGATGATTAATGCCGCCGACTTTGGCGTAGGACGCAATCAACTGGTTCGTAAGCTGGGTGACGGTTTCCACGCGGAAAAACTACCACGAAGCCCCCAAGACACAATGGATTTGTCGCTCCCGGCGTTCAGCCGGAACCCGCAAACGCATTTAGCACGTGTTAAAGTGCCCGGCTGGCCGCAGACAAACCGCTCCCGGCTATATCAGTTCACCAGCCGGTACCAGTTATCGCGTTGATGCGGCTCGTAGCCCAGCTCGCTGATGAGCCGGCGCATGTCGGGCACGGTCATGCGGAAGGTGGTGCCCGCCTGGGAAACCACGTTCTCCTCAATCATGATGCTGCCCAGGTCATTGGCGCCAAATTTCAGCGCCACCTGCCCGATTTCCAGGCCTTGCGTGACCCAGGAACTTTGAATGTTTTCGAAGTTGTCCAGGTAGATGCGGCTGAGCGCCTGCGTGCGCAAATATTCGTGGGCACCCACGGTGGGCGCTTTCAACTTGGTATGCTCGGCTTGGAACGTCCACGCAATGAACGCCGTGAAATGGCCCGGCAGCACCGCTGCATGGGCGTTTTCGGCCCGGCGCTGCAATGATTTCTCCTGCTGGGCGCGGAGGCGTTCGAGATGTTCGATGCGGTCTTCAATGGTTTCCACGTGACCAAACATCATGGTGGCCGAGGAATAAAGTCCCAGCCGGTGGGCCACGTCCATGACCTCGAGCCAGTCGTTGCTCATGGCCTTGAGCGGCGCAATGCGCTGACGCACGCGGTCCACCAGAATTTCGCCGCCGCCGCCGGGAATCGAGCCCAGACCGGCCGCCTTGAAATCGCCGATGATTTTTTCCAGCGGTTCGTTGAACACTTCGCGGAAATGGATGAATTCACTGGGGCTGAACCCGTGAATGTTGATCTGCGGCCATTTGTGCTTAATGTGCGAGAGCAGGTCCAGGTACCATTGCTTGGTCAGCTTGGGATGATGACCGCCCTGCATCAAAATCTGCGTGCCACCCAGCGAGAGGGTTTCGGCGATTTTCTGGTCCATCTCCTCCAGTGAGATGACGTAGGAATCGTCGTCTTTTTCAACGCGATAAAAGGCGCAGAACTTGCAATAGACGTTGCAGACGTTCGTGTAATTGACGTTGCGGTCCACGTTGAAAGTCACAATCTCGTTGCCCCGGCCCTGGTAGGCATTGATTTTGGCAAGCTGACGGCGGCGGTCGGCCAGCGCGCCCAGTTCCTCGAGGGGCAGGGCGTACAGGCGGCGGGCCTCGGACTGGTCAATGCGTTTGCCGTCCCAGACTTTTTGCAACAAGTGGTCTAACGATGCGTCGTAAATCACAGATTCAAGCCTAACAAAACCCGCTGAACGAATCAAACCACAGATAAACCGGTAAAAAACCGGTCAGCCGGGGCGGCTTTCAAGGGATTTTACCATTTTTGTCCGTTTGCATATCGTTGTGGATGTGGTTAAACTGTGCGCTTCGAAATGAGTGCAACACAACCAATTCTTGAAATCCAGAATCTCCACGCGGGCGTGGAAAACAAGCAAATCTTGAAGGGCTTTAGCCTGACCGTTAACGCCGGCGAAGTACACGCCTTGATGGGGCTGAACGGTTCCGGCAAAAGCACGCTGGCCGCCATTCTGGCCGGCCGCGACGGCTATGATGTCACCGAAGGCACCGTGAAATATCTGGGCCAGGATTTGCTCGAGCTTGACCCGGAAGAACGCGCCCGGGCCGGCCTGTTCCTTGCCTTTCAATACCCCGTGGAAATTCCCGGCGTCAACAGCACCTACTTTCTCAAGGCGGCGCTGAACGAAATTCGCAAGTCCAAGGGCGAATCAGAATTGGATGCCATCGAGTTTCTCGCGCTCGTGAAGGACAAAATCAAATTGCTCGAGTTGAACGAAGATTTGCTCAAGCGCTCGGTGAACGAAGGTTTCTCCGGCGGCGAAAAGAAGCGCGCCGAAATTTTCCAGATGGCCGTGCTGGAACCCAAGCTGTCGATTCTCGACGAAACGGATTCCGGCCTGGACATTGACGCGCTGAAGATTGTTTCCAGCGGCGTTAACAAGTTGCGCCGGCCTGATTCGGCGCAGCTCGTGATCACCCATTATCAGCGGTTGCTGAACTATATCGTGCCAGATTTCGTGCATGTCATGGCCGATGGCCGCATCATCAAGTCGGGCGACAAGAACCTGGCGCTGGAGCTCGAGTCCAAGGGTTACGACTGGCTTATCAAGCACGTTTGATTAGACTGACGCATGACTCTGACGCAAGAACAACGGCAGCGCGTCGCCACGTGGATTGAGCAGGGCGCAAAGTTGGGTGAGATCCAAAACCGGCTCGCCGCCGAATTTGGCCTCAAGCTTACCTACATGGATACGCGCTTTCTGGTGGATGACCTGAAGCTCGTGCCCAAGGACCCCGAACCGCCCAAGGTGGTGGAACCACCCGCGCCCGCCAAACCGGCGTTGAGCACCAAGCCGGTTCCGCCCGGAGAGGAAATCGAGGAAGTCACGCCGTTGCCGCCGGACGGTGGCGGCAAAGTCTCGGTGATCGTGGATCAAATCACGCGGCCAGGCGCAATCGTCAGCGGCAAAGTCACGTTTAGCGACGGACAACTGGCTGACTGGTATCTCGATCAATCGGGCCGCCTCGGGGTGGTGCCCAAGCAGCAGGGTTACAAACCGTCTGCTCCCGATGTGCAGGATTTCCAAATTGCCCTGCAACAGGAAGTGGCCAAGCTGGGCTACTAATTTACCGGTTCTGTCCCCGCAACGAAGCGGGGATGGGCCAATTCCAAAATGCTTCGCCTTGCCGCCATTGGCTGTGCTTGGCACATTGATTTCTAATGCGCGAAAATTTCCGTGCCTGGGCTGAAGACCTTGAAACGTTCGTCCTCGAAGTTATCTTCGAGGAACGTCACGATTTCAAGGCCCGGGTCATGCGCGGAACCCTCTTTGGTTTTTCAAAATTATTTCAGGTGGCCGTCAAGGTTCGCCGCTGGCTCTATAATGTTCGTATTCTCCGGGACAAAACGCTGGGCATTCAGGTCATTGCCATTGGCAATTTGACGGTGGGCGGCACGGGCAAGACGCCGGTGGTGGAAAAGTTTGCGCGTGAATTGCGCGATGCCGGGCGCACCGTGGCCATTCTTTCGCGCGGGTATCGTTCCAAGCCCACCCCGCTGCACCAAAAAATCGTCAATAAGCTGTTGCTGCGGGACGATAAAACGCCGCCGCGTATTGTTTCGGACGGAAAATCGCTGTTGCTGGATTCGGAACTGGCCGGGGACGAGCCGTACATGCTGGCCTCCAACCTCAAGGATGTGGTGGTGCTCGTGGACAAGGACCGCGTGAAGAGCGGCCGTTATGCGATTGAAAAATTCGGGTGCGACACCTTGTTGCTCGACGACGGCTATCAATATTGGGATTTGCAGGGCCGCCGCCACGATGTTGTCTTGATTGACCGGCAGCAGCCGTTTGGCAATGAACATCTGCTGCCGCGCGGCACCTTGCGCGAACCGCCGTCCCACCTGGCGCGGGCGCATACGATTTTCATCACGAAGAGCGACGGCAAAACCGCCGAGCTGCGCGAACGCATTGGCCGGCTCAATTCCACCGCCGCCATCATCGAATGCGTGCATCAACCGATGTATTTCGAGGACGTGTTCACCGGTGAACGCAAGGGGCTCGAGTTGCTTACCGGCAAAAAAGTCGCCTCGCTCAGCGGCATCGCGCAGCCGGAAAGTTTTGAGCACAGCCTGGGCAAGCTGGGGGGCGAGTTGGTTTATTCCAAGCGGTTTGCCGACCACCATCGTTTTACCCAGCAGGAAATCTTGAACGCCATCAACCGCGCCAAGAAACGCCAGGCCGATATCATTGTCACCACGCAAAAGGACGCGGTGCGTTTCCCCAAGATTGACCGGCGCGACCTGCCGTTTTATTTCATGCGCGTGGAAATTAAAATTGTTGCCGGGGCCAACGATTTTCAGGATTGTGTGCGCAAGATTTGTTTTAAATAAGGCCTGCCATGGACGCCTTGATTTACGCCATCGCCCGCACGCTGGTCGCCATCATCCAGACCCTGTCATTGCCAGCGGCGGCCAGGCTGGGGCGCGTCTTGGGCGGGCTGGCGTTCCGGCTCAGCGGCCGTTACCGGCGCGTGGTGCTGCAAAACCTGACCCTGTGTTTCGGCCAGGAAAAATCGGCGGCGGAAATCTACGAACTGGCCCGGGAAAACTTCCGGCGCATCGGCGAAAATTATGTGAGCGCCATCAAGACCGCCTCCATGTCGGCTACGGAATTGAAACCGCACGTCGAGTTTGTGGGGGTGGAACATATGCCGCACAAGGTGGGGGACGCACCGCTGCCCAATCTGGTCATGGCCCTCGGCCATTTTGGGAATTTTGAACTCTACGCGCGCTTTCACGATGTTCACCCGGATTACCAGTGTGCCGTTACCTATCGCGCCTTGAAACAACCGGCGCTTAACCGCCTGATGCAAAACTTGCGCAAGCGGAGCGGGTGCCTGTTCTTCGAGCGGCGCACCGAAGGACCATTGCTGCGGGCTACCTTGTCGCATGGCGGTATTATTCTCGGACTGCTGACCGATCAAAGTTCCAAGGGCTTGCACGGGCCGTTTTTGGGTCACAATTGCAATACCGGGCTGGCTCCGGCGGTGCTGGCGTTGCGCTACCATACCGAACTTTACACGGCGTTCTGTTTCCGCGTGGCACCGGCGAAATGGCGGCTGGAACTTGGCGACAAAATTCCCACGCACGCAAACGGTCATCCGCGTTCGTCTGAAGACATCATGGGCGATGTAAATCGCTCGTTTGAAACCGCCGTCCGCCGCGATCCGGCGAACTGGTTCTGGGTGCACCGGCGGTGGAAAGCTTAGCATGAGCACCCCGCTCCATCCCTCGCCGCACCGCATCCTGGTGCGCGGCGTCAACTGGCTGGGTGATGCCGTTATGACCACGCCCGCGCTCCTGCGCCTGGGTGAGACGTTTCCCGATGCCGCCATTACCTTGCTCTGCCCGGAAAAACTCGCCGAGTTGTGGAAACATCACCCCGCGATCAGCGAAGTCATTACCTTTGCCCCGGAGGAAAACGTCTTTGCCGTGGGCCGGAAGCTGCGGTCCGTGAAATTTGACCTCGCGCTGGTGTTGCCCAATTCGCCCCGCTCAGCCCTCGAGACTTATCTTGGAAAAATTCCACAACGAATCGGCTATGCGCGTCCGTGGCGAAATTTCTTTCTGACGAAGATTGTGGAATCACGTGCCGGTGCCGTGAAAATGCAGAAACGGTCCGCCTCCGAAATCAAGCAACTGATGATTGCCGGCCAAGACCGGCAATTGCCCCCGGCTAAAGCAGCGCCGAAGTTGCCGGCGAGCGCGCATCAAATGCACGAGTATCTGCATTTGGCCGCCGCCCTCGGCGCCAATCCGGAACCGCTCGCCCCGCAATTATTCGTAACCGATGAGGAAGTGGAGGCGGCTAAAATCAAGTTCGGGCTGGATAAAACGCCCCGCGCCATTTACGGCCTGAATCCGGGCGCGGAATATGGCCCGGCCAAACGCTGGCCCTTGGGCCGGTTCATTGCCACCGCGCAACACGTCCAGTCCCAAAACAATTGTCTCTGGCTTTTGTTTGGCGGCAAAAACGACGAAGCGGCCGCGGCGCAAATACACTCCGCGCTGGGCAACCGGCAATCGGCCATCAACGTCGCTGGCAAAACGTCTTTGCGCGAATTGATGGCGCTCTTGAAATTGTGCCGGGTGTTATTGACCAATGATACCGGCCCCATGCACGTGGCTGCCGCGCTGGGCACGCCCGTGGTGGTGCCCTTTGGCAGCACCTCGCCGGAACTTACCGGCCCCGGTTTGCCGGGCGACCCGCGTCATCAACTCCTCAAAGCTTCTGTTCCCTGTTCCCCCTGTTTCCTGCGCGAATGTCCGATTGATTTCCGGTGCATGAACGGCATCGGCATTGAACGCGTGGTGGAAGCGGTCATCCGCGCCGGGCATTGATTTCAGCTCCCCTTTAATTCCGCTCTTGACATCCGGCCCTAACTGTCCTAGTGTCATAGGACAGTCGGCGCGTATGTTAATTCAAATTGATTTCAAGTCCGGCACACCGGTTTACCTGCAACTGGTGGAGCAGGTGCGCCACGCGGCGGCCTCGGGCGGGCTGCGACCGGGCGAACCGTTGCCTTCCATTCGTCCGCTGGCCGAGGAATTGCGGTTGAACCGCAATACCGTTGCCAAGGCCTATGCGGAATTGGAAAACCAGGGCGTCATTGAAACCATCCCCGGCAAAGGTTGTTTCCTCAAGGAAGTGAACACCCCGCTGACCAAGTCCGCGCGCAATGATTTAGTGGTCCAGGAGATAGACCGCGCCATCGTGGCGGCGCACCACCTCCAAATTGGCGATGCCGAACTGCTCGTGCTGGTAAAAAAACGGCTGGAAGCCTTCGAGCGCAAAAACAAAGCCGTCAATGATTCCTAGGATAACCCATGAAGACAGACATACCCGTCATTGAAATTCGCAACTTGGTGCGCCGCTACGGCAAACACGACGCGGTGAACGGCCTTTCGCTCAGCGTGGCTCCGGGAAAGTGCTACGGTTTTTTTGGACGCAACGGCGCCGGCAAAACCACCACCATCAAATGCCTGTTAAACCTGCTCCGGCCGGATTCCGGCTCGGTGCGCGTGTTTGGCCTGGACCCGCAACGCCAGGAAGTGCAGGTAAAATCGTTGCTGGCCTACGTGCCGGATGTGGTGGCGTTTTATCCGTGGATGACCGTGCGAGGCACGCTGGAATATCTGGCGTCGTTCCGCAAGCACTGGAACTGCGACATCGAAGCCGACCTCCTGCAACGCTTCCAGTTGGACGCGGATAAGAAGACCAGCAGTCTTTCCAAAGGCCAGCGCACGCAACTGGCGTTGATCGGCGCCATCTGCCCCGAGCCGGAGCTGCTCGTGCTGGATGAACCCACGAGCGGGCTTGACCCCATTGTGCGCCGTGAATTTATCGAGACCGTGATTGGCGCGTATCAAGCTGGTGATCCGGGCCGCCGCACGGTGTTTGTGTCCACGCACCTGATTTCCGAGTTTGAGGGTTTGATTGATGATTTCACCATCATTGAACAAGGCCGCGAATTGCTGGCCATGAACGCAGATGACGCCCGCAACCGCTTTAAGAAAATCCGGGTGCGCTTCGCCGGTGAACTGGATTTGAAACTTACGGGCGCATTGAACGTAAAGCGTATGGGACGCGAAATGGAAATTCTGGCCAATGGCAACAGCGAGGCATTGCTGGCCGAACTCAAGGCGCACCAGCCCGAGGACTTAAAAACGGAGTCGCTGACTTTGGAGGAGATTTTTGTGGCGTCCAACATCTTGAAAAAGGTGACTGCATGAATGCCTTCGTTAAAAAAGAAATCCGGCTGTTGCTGCCAAGCTTTCTGCTGGCGGTGGGCTCAGCCCTGATCAGCATATTCTTTTACCACCCGGAAAAGTATTGGGGTGCCGGTATCGAAGCATTTTTGGGCTGCGTGTTCTGTCCTGCCTTTGCAGTCTTGCTAGCGCTCAATTCGTTTGGAGGAGAAATTAACGCGCAAACATTGAGCATGCTTTTGGCCCAACCGGTGACGCGTCTGCGCATCTGGCAGACCAAAGTTTCGATTCTGGCGGCAGCCTTGGCGATAGTCGGTCTCATTTGGTGCCTCGTAGTGATTTTGCCGGCATCACATCTTCAATCCGGCTTTTTGCCGGACAAAATCGGGGATTTTCTTGCCATGGTTAGTTTGTTTGGCTTGGTGCTTTATAGCGGTGCGTTATGGACGGTGCTGCTGTTGCGCCAGGTTGCCGCTGCCTTTTGGTTTACGTTGATCGTGCCCGCCATCTTGATGGTGATTGTAATTGGCCTTTGCGGAGGCTGTTCAGATGAATTTATCCTGGGCATGGTGACCGTTGTGCTGGGGACCTACAGTCTGGCGGGATTTTTCTTCGCCCGTTGGTTGTTTTTGCGGGCACAAGATGTGCAATGGACGGGTGGCACGATTGTCATGCCCGAATGGTGGGGCGGGTCACGCTGGAAAATGACTGGCGGGGCATTCCGTACGTGGCGTCCGCGTGCGGCCCTGTGGCGAAAGGAACTTCAGTTACACCAGTCGCAATATGTCATTGCCTTCGTCCTTTTGCTGCTGCATCTAGCTGTGTTGGGGGTGCGGATGTTTTACGATGTAAAAAAGTCACCGGACTTGAAATTTTTGCTGGAGGCGGTTTGGGGATTGTGGATGGTCCTCCCGTTGCTGGTGGGCTGTGCGGCGGTGGCCGAGGAACGCAAGCTGGGCATCCATGAAGGCCAACTCTGCCTGCCGGCCAGCCGCCGGACACAGTTTATGACCAAGCTGCTGGTTGTGGCCGGACTGTCGGTTTTATTTGGAGCTTTGATACCGCTGCTGCTGGAAGGAAAGCGCATTTTGCCAAGTGCTCACTATCATTTGGACATTGGCCTCAACGATGCATCCCTGCTTCCGACCATGTCGGCGATTCAGACTTGGGTTTGGCAATCATTTATCTTCCTTGATGCCAGCATGCCGTTTTTATTGCTGGCCGGGTCTGCCCTGCTCACTGGCATCCTGTCGCTCTATGTTTCCACGCTGTCGCGCAACACGTTGCAAGCTTTGGCACCGGCAGTTCTCAGCATTCTGCTGGCCTGTTTTTTGATCATGCTGGCGGCGGTTCCGTGGAATCTATACGACGATTTCTTTTGGCGCGGGCCGTTGGGGTTTCTCATTGCGTTGCCGCTCATGGTTGTCACGTTGCTGTGGCTGGCGTTTGGTAATTTCAAGCAAGTGCGCCCAGGCTGGAAAATCTTTGGCGGCAATTTGTTGCTGTTGGTGTGCGCGCTCGTGCTTGGTGTAATCACCACGGCCGCGACATATCACCGGTGCTGGGAGAAGCTGACACGCCTGGAGCCACGGCATGGTGCAGCGCGCCTGTCCTTGGCCGAAACTGTAAACCTGAACTGGAACTGGACTGGCATCAATGTACGACTGTCCGATGGCCGGGTGTGGAATGCAACTTCCACACCCAGAAGTGACAGCTTAAACCCGCTGAGTTTGGCCTTGGGTAATTTTGAGCTGCCTTCGTTCGGCGGCAAGTTTGTTGCTGGTTCCAACTGGTTGAGTCTTAGACCGGGCTATCAGGATATTGTTGGCCTTAAAGATGACGGCACCCTTTGGGTTTCTGAGCAGCCGCTACCGGTAAAAAAGCTGCTGAACGGAAAATATAAAGCTGAAGAACTTCATTATCGGAATTTGGTTCCATTTGACAACGATGTTCGTTGGACCAGCTTTATTAATCAGGGCGTCACCGTGCTGCTGGTAAAAAACGACGGCACATTGTGGCGTTGGGGCGACAAAAATTTTGATTCGAGACATAAACAATGGCCGGGTTTGCGCGCCTTTACGCCGGAACGCCTTGGCACCGAATCCAACTGGGCGGAGGTTTTTCAATGCAACAATTATACGCCCTGCTTTCGTAAGACCGATGGCAGCGGTTGGACTTCACGCGAATGGAATAAAGCAAAGACAGCCTCCATTGAGATAGAACCCGATTTTATTGTTTACGCCGTGCCAGGCCTGAACCGCAACCAAATACGCAGCTCCGCCACCATTTCACATGGCTTGCAGCAGATGATTGGCATTCGGAACGACGGCACATTCCGGATTTGGGCGCATGAAACGCTGAGCTCCGACAAGCATTCCAGTTATTACGAATGGACCTCGGTGGATTTACCCATCGGCAGCGGTACCAACTGGCTGGCGGTGGCGGGCGACTGGCAAAGAGTGGTCACGCTTAAGGATGACGGCACATTGTGGCTGTGGGATTTTAGACGCAAGTTGGATATGGAATGGAACCCCAATTCTTTCGATGATGAAATTCAAAAAACTACGCCGGTGCAGCTCGGCACTCATTCTGACTGGGTTGCCATCAGTGGCAATGACTTGGGGGTGGTTTCGTTGGCGGCGGATGGCAGCTTGTGGTTTTGGCCCATGGCCAACGCCACGCACATGGCTGAGGCCGTCGGCATCCGGTTCAACAATAACAACAACGACGAGGAAAACTGGCTGCCCTTAATTGACATCTCACACAAACCGAAACTTCTGGGCAATATGTTGGACGGGGAGAATCAGCCTTCGCCTTCCGCTGCCCGATAACCAATGGCCGGTTCGGTGAGAATCAGTTTTGGCTGAGCGGCGTCTTCTTCCAGTTTCTCGCGCAGGTGTGCGACATGCACGCGAAGATAGTGCGTTTGTTCCGCCGCATTTGGTCCCCAGACTTCGGTGAGAAGTTGCCGGTGAGTCAGGACTTTTCCAGCATGGGTAATCAACAACCGCAACAACGCATATTCCGTGGGCGTCAGTTTAATTTCCGCGCCGGCCTTGCGAACAATGCGCGCAGCGAGGTCCACCTCAATTTTACCCGCCCGAAAAACTGCGCTCGCTGATTGCGGCTGGCTGCGCCGCAAACTGGTGCGCAAGCGCGCGAGCAATTCGCCGCTGCTGAACGGTTTGGTGACAAAATCATCGGCCCCCGCATCCAGCGCGGCGACTTTATCATGTTCCCGGTCGCGTACGCTGAGAATGATGACGGGCACGCGGCTCCATTCGCGAATGCGTTTCAACACCTCCACGCCGTCCATGTCCGGCAGGCCCAGATCGAGCAGGATCACCTCGGGCCGGGCTTGTGCCGCTTGCACGATGCCGTCCTGCCCCGTGGCAGCGTCGGTGACGCTATAGCCGTTGGCCTCCAGCGTCACGCGCAGCAGCCGGCGGATTTGCGGCTCGTCATCAATCACCAGCGCATGGGTTGCGGGTTTGGCGGTGGCTGGATTCATGCGGGTTCGGTGGCCGGCGGATTTTCTTTCTGTGGCAGGTTCAGGGTAAAGACCGCGCCGCCGCCAGGACGATTGGCGGCGCTGATTCGCCCGCCTTGAGCTTCAACAAATCCTTTGACGATGGCGAGTCCTAATCCGCTGCCGCCGGCCGGCGCATCGGGCGCGCGAAAAAATTTGTCGAAGATGCGCGGCAATAATTCCGGCGACAATCCTGACCCATTGTCGGCCACGGTCAGGATTAATTCGCCCGGCTCGTGCCGCGCTTGAATCGATATCGCCGTGCCGGACTTGGTATGAACGGCAGCGTTCAACAGCAAATTGGCCAGGGCCTGTTGCATCAGGGTAAAGTCAAGGCGCGCCAGCGGCAGCTTGCCGGTGATTTCAATTTTGACCGGGTGCCCCGCCAGTTCCCGTTGCAATGAACGGACCGTGGTGCCAATCAAATCGGCCACGTCACACCAGTCGAGCTTGGGGCGCATGTGACCGGAATCCAGTCGCGTGACATCGAGCAAATTTCCCACGAGCCGGTTCAACCGCGAGGTTGCTTCCTGAATTTCGCCAACCATCTTGTGGTTAAAGCTGCCATCCACGTTTTGAGATTCGGCCAGCGAACTGGTGGCGCTGGTAATGGCGGCCAGGGGCGTGCGCAGTTCGTGGGAAATGGAATTGAGCAGCGTGTTGCTCAGGCGTTCGGATTCGGCCACCAGCTTGCTTTGCTCGGCGGTCGCGCGCAAGGCCACGCGGTCCAGCACCAAGGCCGCCTGCCGCGCATAGGCCTCCAGCAAATCGCGGCGCGCGAGCGGCAGGGATTTATCCGGCAAGTTCACCGAGAGCACGCCGACCACCGAGCGTTCCGTGGCCAGCGGCAAATGCAAATGTTCCGAGCCCGGCAGGTTGTCCGTATATTTCCCGGCCGCCTGGCGGTTGAGAAAGGCCCACTCGGCCACGTGCAATTCTTTTTCGGTCAACGTCAACGAGCTGTCCGGATGCGGCGACAATGAACTTTTACCCGGCAGCACCACGGCCGTGGTGGCCTGGAATACACGGCTGACCTCGGCCACCAGTTGCCACACCACTTCGTCGCGCGTGCCTGCCTGCGCAAATTCGCGGGTGAGCTGGTACAGCGCCGTGGCGCGTTCCTCGCGCAAACGCTCGGCCAGTTCCTGCGCCCGAATGCGGGAGACAAGTTGTCCCAGCACAATGGCGACGACAAAATAAGACGCAAACAAGACCCAATCTTCAGTGCTGTTGATGATAAAGGTAAAACGGGGCGGCAGGAAAAAATAGTCCCAGACGAGTGCGCTGGCCGCACCCGCAAACAACACCGGCCCGCGTCCCAGGAACAGCGCCAGAAAAACCACGGCCAGCAGAAAAATAAAACCCGGCACCCGCGGACCGGTGACCTGCAAGAGCAGGGTGTTGAGCAAGCCGATGACCACGAGCGCGCCGGCGGCGATGCCGTATTGTTTCCAATCTGTGGTTGTGCGCCAGCGCCAGCGCGGGCGGTCGGGCGTGGCGGTGCTTTTTTCGGCGCGCACGACCTGCAAATCAATATCACCACTTTCACGGGTCAGTTCCCGCAACAACTTCCCGGCGCGATACCATTCCCAAAGATTACCCGCCGCCGGCTTGCCCAAAATAATTTGGGAGACATTATTTTGACGGGCAATGCGCAACAGGCCGCGCGCCAAATTTTCATCCGCCGTATCAATGACCTCCGCCCCAAGCGCACGGGCCAGTGCGAGATTTTTTTCGAGCCGCGACTGGGCGGCTTCATCCGTGGGCCGCGAATTCTCCACGTGAACCGCCAGCCAGGGACATTTCAAACTATCAGCCATGCGCCGGGTCCAGCGGATGAGCGACTCAGACAACGGGCTGGCGCTGACTGCGACCATCAGGCGATGCCCGGTTTTCCAAGCCCCGGCACCGCTTTGCGCGCGATGCATTTCCTGCGTGTCGGCGCTCACGTGGTCGGCCACCAGCCGCAAGGACAGTTCGCGCAAGGCAGTTAGATTGGCTTCGCGGAAAAAATTCTGCGCCGCGCTGGCCGCCCGGTCCGGCAAATAAACTTTGCCCTGCTTCATCCGCACCAGCAAATCTGCCGGGGGCAGGTCTACCAGTTCGATTTCCGCCGTGTCGAGAATGCCATCGGACACCGTTTCGCGGATTTCCGTGCCGGTAATCTGGCGGACGGTATCGGCGCGGCTCTCGATGTGTTGGACGTTCAAGGTCGAGAACACATCAATGCCGGCGTCGAGCAGTTCCTTGACGTCCTGCCAGCGTTTGGGATGGCGCGAGCCGGGCGCGTTGGTGTGCGCCAGTTCATCCACCAGGGCAAGTTGCGGTCGCTGTTTTAAGACGGCGTCCAGGTCCATTTCAGAAAGTTGCAGGCCGCGATGTTCGGAATAGATGCGGGGAACGAGCGGAAGACCTTCGGCCAGGGCGTCGGTTTCCTTGCGGCCATGGGTTTCCACGTAACCGACAACGACGTCGCGCCCGTTCTTCAATTCACGTTGCGCGGCTTCGAGCATGGCGTAGGTTTTGCCCACGCCGGGGCACATGCCAAGAAAGACCTTGAGCCGCCCGCGTTGAGTGCGCGCGGCTTGAGTCTGGATGGCCGCCAAAAGGGCGTCAGGATTGGGGCGCTCGCCGTCGTTCACGAAACAAGTTTACCGCATTCAATAGGGAATTCAGCTTAAAATGCCGCGCGATTTATTTGCGCGGCCCAAACCTTTTTAAAATCCAGCCAGCAAACGTGGCGATAACCAGCGTGCCCACCACCAAGTAGAGCACTATTTTAAGCGTGCTGGCTAAATCTGCGTTCATGAGCATGACCGGATTTGGCCGGGTTGCAGCGCGGGCAGCAGTTCACCCAGATTCGACCTGTCATATCCGGTCTTCGACGGTTTGACGACGAGATTAAAAACCATTCCGGTTTCGGCGTTTTTCAACCGGGGGAAGATTATTTGCAGGAAAAAGCGGAGCGGCCGCGCCGGTTTGCGCAGTGAACCTGGCGACCCTTGATTGGTCAGCCTCAATGTAATTGACTGGTGATTCCTGCCGGGCGAGATATGCCAGACGGGGCAGGTGGCATGCCGTAAAACCTGCTGCGCCGTATTGCGATGCAGCCATTTGCGCCAGCCCTTATATCCATGCGTACACATCACTATCGCCTCCACTTTCTGTCGTTGCGCTTCCTCGAGGATCTGCCCAGCCGGTAAGCCCGTGCACACGGCAATTTCAACCGGCGCATCCGGACGAATGCGGGCGGCAATCTTATCCAGTTCCTTGTAAGAATCGATCAAGGATGCCGGGCGAAATTGCCGATCCTGACACCCGTCCTCCACGGCCGGAAGACAAGACCCGGTCAAGGGTAATGCCCAGGCGGCACTGGCGCCTCCGTCAACCAGGCCACGTTGCACCACATGAAGCAGCACAACGGTGGCGTTGCACGCCCGGGCAAAATGTATCGCCACGGGCAACGCCGCGTGCGATTCGCTGGCCAGCGTCATTGGTACGAGAATCTTTCTCATGGCCTTTTACTTGGCCGCTGGTGCCTGCGCATCCAACGCCAGATTGAGGGTCAAGACATTCACGCCCGGCTCACCCAGCACGCCAAGGTTGGGGCCGTCGGTGTTGGCGCGAATCAGTTCACGCACTTTGTCTTCGGCCAAGCCACGGGTTTTCGCCACGCGCGGCGTTTGGAGTTCGGCATTGCGCAGGCTGATATGCGGGTCGAGGCCGCTGGCCGAGGCGGTCACCGCATCTGCCGGCACCGGGGCGTTGGTGGCCAGGCCGTTTTGCGTGCGATAATCCGAAATGGCTTGGGCGATGGTGTCGTGTAACTTTTGCGAGGTCGGCCCCAGGTTGCTGCCGCCGGAACTGGTGGGGTCATAGGCCATGCCATTGGCACCGGCATCAGACGGACGCGTATGGAAATATTTATCGGCGGTAAATTGCTGGCCAATCAGGCGCGAACCGTGGACGGTGCCGTCCTTGCCCACGATTAAACTGCCGTTGGCCTGATCTTTAAAGGCGAGCTGGCTGATGCCATAGACCACGGCGGGATAAATACCGCAACAGGTCACGGCCAATGCCAGGGTAACCATCACAGCCGCGCGAAATTCGGAGAAAAGATTTTTCATAAGTTTAAACCAGTTTGAGTGCAGTGATAAGGACATCAATTACCTTGATGCCAATGAACGGAACGATGATGCCGCCCAAGCCGTAGATGAGCAGGTTACGCTGCAATATGGCGAGGGCGCCGATGGGCTGGAACTTTACGCCGCGCAACGCCAGCGGGATCAACGCCACGATAATCAGCGCATTAAAGATAATGGCGCTCAGGATGGCGCTGTCCGGGCTGTGCAAGCGCATGATGTTCAGCGGCGCAATGGCGGGGAACGTGGCCATCAGCATCGCGGGAATGATGGCGAAATATTTCGCCACGTCGTTGGCGATGCTAAAGGTCGTCAAGGAACCGCGCGTGATGAGCAGTTGTTTGCCGATTTCAATGATCTCGATGAGCTTGGTGGGGTTTGAATCGAGGTCCACCATGTTCCCCGCTTCCTTGGCGGCTTGCGTGCCCGTGTTCATGGCCACGCCGACATCAGCCTGGGCCAGCGCCGGGGCATCATTTGTGCCGTCACCAATCATCGCCACCATGCGGCCGCCGGATTGTTCACGGCGGATGAGCGCGAGCTTGTCTTCCGGCTTGGCTTCCGCCAGGAAATCGTCCACGCCCGCTTCGGCGGCAATGGCCGTGGCCGTCAGTTTGTTATCGCCCGTAATCATCACGGTGCGAATGCCCATTTTGCGGAGTTGGGCGAAACGTTCCTTGATGCCGCCTTTGACAATGTCCTTCAAATGAATCACGCCGAGGACTTCGCGGCCGTCGGCGACGACCAATGGCGTGCCACCGGAACGCGAAATAGTATCCACGGTATCGGCCACGGCTTTGGGAAACAGGCCGCCTTCGCGATCCACAAAAACTTTCATGGCTTCAGCCGCACCCTTGCGAATGTGCCGGGCGGGCTTGCCGTCCATAGCGGCCAAATCCACACCGCTCATGCGGGTTTGCGCGGTGAACGGAACGAATTGCGCATGGGGCGCGGCGATTTCGCGTCCGCGCAAACCGAATTTTTCCTTGGCCAGCACGGCAATACTGCGGCCCTCGGGCGTTTCATCGGCGAGCGACGCCAGTTGGGCGGCATCGGCCAAACGTTCAGCGGTGACCAGCGGCGCGGGAATAAATTCCGTGGCCTGGCGGTTACCGAGCGTGATGGTGCCGGTTTTATCGAGCAGCAGCACGTCCACGTCGCCGGAGGCTTCCACGGCGCGCCCGCTCATGGCGAGCACGTTATGTTGCAACAGACGGTCCATGCCGGCGATGCCGATGGCGCTCAACAATCCGCCGATGGTGGTGGGAATCAAACAGACCAGCAACGCGATGAGCACCGGTACGGAGAAAACCACCGCGGAATAAATTCCGAACGGCTTCAACGTGACGCAGACCAGCAGGAAGATCACGGTCAAGGCCGACAACAGAATGGTCAGCGCAATTTCGTTGGGCGTTTTCTGGCGGGCCGCGCCTTCAACCAACGCAATCATGCGGTCGAGAAATCCTTCGCCCGGATTGATGGAAATACGGATTTTAATTTCGTCGGACAAGACGCGCGTGCCGCCGGTGACAGCGCTGCGGTCGCCACCGCTCTCGCGAATGACAGGAGCGGATTCACCGGTAATCGCCGATTCATCCACCGTGGCCGCGCCTTCAATGACATCGCCGTCGGCAGGAATGACTTCGCCGGCGCGAACTATGACAATGTCGCCTTTGTGAAGTTCGGTGGCGTTCACCTCTTCCGTCTGCCCATTTTTACCGAGACGACGCGCCGCCGTTTTGACGCGGGTGCCGCGCAGCGCCTGGGCCTGGGCTTTGCCACGGCCTTCTGCCACGGCCTCGGCGAAATTGGCAAACAGCACGGTGAACCACAACCAGATGGCTAGCTGGGTGATGAAGCCGCGGTCGGTCGCCGCCGTAAAAATACCGGCGGTGGTCAATATGGCACCGACCATGGTGACAAACATGACTGGATTCCGAATCATCAGGCGCGGGTCGAGCTTGCGAAATGAATCGCCGATGGCCGGTCCCGCAATTTTCCAATCAAACAGTGATGGAGCTTTGTGCGTCATAAAAATTTTTCAGAATGACTAGTTGGTTTGGCAGGGACTAAAACAGTTTGCCCTGGAGCATCAGGAAATGTTCCACGATGGGTCCCAGCGCCAATGCCGGTAAAAAGTTCAGTGCGCCAACGAGCAGGATGGTGCCGATGAGCAACACGACAAAAGTGAAGCCCGATACCGGGAAGGTGCCCGCGCTGGCCGGGACCATTTTCTTCTGCGCGAGCGAGCCAGCCATGGCCATGATGGGAACAATCATGAGGAACCGGCCAATGAACATGGAAACGCCCAGCGTGGTGTTGTACCACGGCGTGTTGGCGGTAAGACCGGCAAAGGCGCTGCCGTTGTTGCCGGTGCAGGAACTGTAGGCGTAGAGAATTTCGCTCAAGCCATGCGGACCGTTGTTGTTTAAGCCGGCCAAGCCCCACTGGCTGACGGCGGCCCACGCGGTAAAACCGAGAATGTCCATTGCCAGTACCAAGAGTGCGAGCATGGCCATCTTGACCTCGAACGCCTGAATCTTTTTGCCGATATATTCCGGCGTGCGCCCGACCATCAAGCCGGCGATGAACACGGCCAGCACCACGAACACGAGCATGCCGTAAAGTCCCGCGCCCACGCCGCCAAATATAATTTCGCCGAGCTGAATGTTGAACAACGGCACCAGCCCGCCGAGGGGCGTAAAGGAATCGTGCATGGAGTTGACCGCGCCGCAGGAGGCATCGGTGGTAATGGTGGCGAACAAGGCGGAATTGAAGACGCCAAAGCGCACTTCCTTGCCTTCCATGTTGCCATCGGCCAGGGCCACGCCCAGTTGTTGATGAATGGGATTGCCGGCCGATTCCGAGTGCCAGGCCAGCAAAACGCCGCCGAGAAATAAAACTATCATCGTGGCCCAAATCGCCCAGCCATGCGCCTGATTTTTAGTCATGCGGCCCAGATACCACGTGAGCCCGCTGCCAATGGCAAAGATGGAAAGCATTTGCAGAAAATTGGAAAGCGGATTGGGATTTTCAAACGGATAGGCCGCATTGGCGTTGGCGTAACCGCCGCCATTGGTGCCGAGCATTTTAATGGCGACTTGCGAGGCCATGGGACCTTGCACAATGGATTGCGTGTCCACCTTTTGATCTACCATGACCGGCACATTCGTTACGACGGCCTGGCCTTGCACCATGACGGTCATATTGGTGGTCACGGGCTGGCCTTTGTCATCGGTCTTTTGCACCTGAATGGTGTAAGGCTCCACGAGACTGGCCGTGGCGTAGGGCTTGAAGTTTTGAATCATGCCTTGCGAGACAAGCACAATGGCAAACACCAGGCAGATGGGCAGCAGCAGATAATATGTGACGCGCACGAGGTCCACCCAGAAGTTGCCCAGCAAGTTGGTGGAATGCCGCGCCAGCCCGCGCACCAGCGCGGCGGCAATGGCAATGCCCGTGGCCGCCGAGGCAAAGTTGTGAATCACCAGCGCCACCATTTGCGAGAGGTAGGACATGGTCGATTCACCGCTGTAGCTCTGCCAGTTGGTATTGGTGGTAAAGCTGATGGCGGTGTTGAAGGCCAGGTCCGGCGACAACGCGCCGAAACCCTGGGGATTAAGCAAATGCTGAAACGGCAGGATATTTTGCAGCCGCAGGATGGCGTAAGTGAACACGCAGCTTACTAGGCTGAACAGCAACATGGCCCAGGTGTATTGCCGCCAGTCCTGTTCCTTGTCTGCCTGCACGCCCATCACTTTATAAGTCACGCGCTCGAATGGCTTGAGCAACGGGTCGAGCCACGTTTTGCCATTCGCATCGAGCACCTTCATCAAGTAGAGGCCCATCGGTTTGGTGATGACCGCGAGCGCGCCAATATAGAGGGCCAGTTGAATCCAGCCGGAAGCATTCATATAGATTAAAATTTTTCAGGGTAAACCATCGCGATGAACAGATAGGCAAACAGCGCGAGGGCAATGAGGCCGACAATGATGTTCTCCATAAAGGTTTAGAGTTTGCCGCACCAATGTGCGTACAGTTGCGCCGCCAAAAAAGCGACGGCCATGACGGCGATATAAATAAGGTCAGACATAGGTTTCATTTTCGGCCGGGCTCGCTGGCGGGGCGGCCGGCGACTGAATTTCGCAGACCGCACCGCCCGCAACCTTGCCGGTTTGTGCTGGAGATAATGTTGCCGCCCAACCATGTCGGCGGGTAGTTAAGAGACGGCGCGGGGGCGTTAAGAAAGTATTAAGACCGAGCCAGGGCGTTTTTAAAAAACTACAGTTTTTCTTCAAACACTCTCCTGAATCATTGATTTTCTTACTAAAAGCCTCCTACTAAAAGCCGGGGTTGGGGCGGTGAGTGAGGCTGCGGATTTGGGGTAGCGGCTTTAGGCCGCCCCTACAGGGCGGGGAGCCATTCGTGGGACCGGGTACCTATGGCGCTGCCATAGGCTGGGATGTTTCGGGCCTTCAGCCCGGAGTTCGGGGCGCATGGCATCGATGAGAATTGTGCAGGTTTGTTCTGACTCAGGAGACTACCCAAAAAAAGAAAAGAGGGCCGCCGGCAATAAAAAAGCCGGACTGGAAACCAGTCCGGCTGAAAATAACGAGGCAATGCTTATTTCGTGAAGGGCACGAAATCGCCCCACTTGGAGGGCGTCACGATGGTGCTGAAAGGCATTTCCAGGAAGAGGCCGCCTTCCAAGATATCGGGGCGGGCGCTCGAACCATGGTTCCACAATCCGCGCAGGTAGTAGCGCACTTCGCCGTCGCGGCTTTCGTAGAAGGGAATTTCGGCAATGACCTGCTGGCGCGTTCCACCGAGGCCGTCGGTATCGCCCACGGTATATTCAATGAAGCCGCTGCGGTTAAACGTCAGGCGCAAACCGGCGTATCGCGCAAAGCGAAAGTCGGTCTCGTTGTAAAGATGATCGAAGCCCAGGTTGACCGTGGGGCCGAGGCCCATGGTCAGCGGCTTGCAGAACGGACAAACCGAGTTGCTGTTGGCAAACATGAGCGTGGTCCAGTGGACCCACGGCCAGGTGAAATCAGCACGGAAACGCAGGCCGCTGTCGCTGCCGGGATGGCGGTCGGCATCCGGCTTGGGCACATATTCGCTATAAAGTTCGGCGTCGGCATCGGGAATCAGCCAGCCGTTTTTGCCAACATTGTCGCGCAGGCCGTCGCCATAGGCGTAAAATTTGGCACCCAGCGTGTAGGTGTCGTTGTTGTCACCGTGATAAACGTGTTCGTACCCGGCGCGGAAGCGGAAAAAGAAATTGGTGCAGCTTTCGTCGGCCATCGGCTGGAGGCTGCCGGAGTTGGTGGTGACTACGGGCGGGTAAAAATTTGTGGGTGCCACAGGCGCATTGGTAGGCATTTGCACTACGACGGTATGGCCGGGCAGATTGGTATCGGTCAGCGAAGTGGTCTCGGGCGCCTTGGTGGTGGTTACGGCGGGCGGCGGATTGGTGATTTCCGGCGTGGTCGTGGTGGCGACGGGAGCGTTCGTGGTTGCCGGGGTTTCGGTGGAAATAGCCGGGCTATTGGTAGCCGGGGCGGTATTCGTCGTGTTATCCGCGACGGAATTGGTGGGCAGCGGTTCCGACGGCGGCGGCAGGGGCGATTCCGGACCGTTATTTTTCTTTGCACAACTGACGGCACAGGCAATCATGCCAATGAGCGCTGCCGTCATTGAAATGGGAACGGAAAATTTGTTGTTTTTCATGTTGGCTACACGGTTTATCCCAACCGGCGTGGCTTATGAGAACAGGCGGCAGGTGGAATATCAAGTAAACTCTTTGACGCTATTCGTGCGTTTAGAAATATAACAAGTTTGACTCCATTCAATCAGGAAACTAGATTCAATCCGATGCTGGCTGCTGAAACCAAAGTTGCGGGTGCCCAATCTGGACGCGCTTCCGAGTCTGATTCCGCCTGTTCCTGGAAAAAAATCATGGAACCGGTGGAGCCATTCCTTCAAGCCGTGACGCAACAATTGATGCGTCAGGCCAATGATTTTGACCCGCAAATAGTCTCCTACGCCGAACATGCCCTCAATAACGGGGGCAAACATCTGCGTCCCACGCTGGTAGCCCTGGCGGCGGGATGTTTCGGGCGGCCGAACGAATCCCATGTCAAGGCGGCGGTAATCATTGAGATGATTCACCTGGCCACCCTGGTGCATGACGATGTCATGGATGAGGCGGAAATCCGCCGGGGCAGCCCGACGGTGGCCGCCAAATGGGGCAACGAAATTGCCGTCTTGTTTGGCGATTGCCTCTTTGCGCAGGCGCTCAAGCTGGCCGCCAGCTTTCCCACCACGGAAGTTTGCCGGGCGGTTTCCATTGCCACCAATACGGTTTGTTCCGGCGAAATTCTCCAGACCCAGCAACGGCGGAATTTCCCGGCGGCACGGAGCGACTATTTCCGGGTCATCGAAATGAAGACCGGGGAATTGTTTACCCTGTCCTGCGATTTAGCGGCGTTTTTGAGCGAGGCCCCACCGGCCCAGCGCACGGCTTTGCGCGAGTTCGGCGCTGCCGTGGGCACGGCCTATCAGGTGTATGACGATTGCGTGGATTTGTTCGGCAGCGAGGCTGAGGCGGGAAAATCCCTGGGCACGGACCTGGCCAAAGGCAAGCTGACCTGGCCCATCTTGCTGGCTTGGGAACGTGCTTCGGTGGCCAAACGCAAGCAATTGGAGGAACTCATCAAGAAATGGGAGCCCAAAAACCTCCGGGCAGTGAATGCCATGCTGGCCGAATACGACACTTTTGAGCCGTCAGTGCAGGAAATCCGCCGGTTTTTGGACCAAGCCCGCCGGGCTTTGCGGGTGATACCGGAATCACCAGGACGGACGGGGCTAACCTTGCTAACTGACTTTTTAGCGCAACAAACCAGCGCTTTGGCGGTTCAATAGACATGCTGACTATGTCCGAACCCGTTGCCGCATCTGACCCAAATGCCCCCGCTGGTGCATTGGAGGGTGATTTGGTGCGCCGCGCCCGCCGGGGTGATTTGCAGGCCTACGATGAATTGGTAAAGCGTTATCAAGAGCGCATTTACGCAACCATCTACCACATGACGGGCAATCACGAGGACGCCAACGACCTCACGCAGGAGTCCTTTATCAAGGCGTATTCGGCCCTAAAATCCTTCAAGGGCGGTTCCAGTTTTTATACGTGGCTTTACCGGATAGGGGTCAATAAAACCATTAATTTTCTCAAGCAACGGCGCAACAAGCATCATTTAAGCCTCAATGACCTTGATTTCAACGCCGAGCATGACCCGGATTTGGTTGCCCTGATTTCGGACAAAACACCGCATCGGGACGTCAATTTGAGCGAGCTACAAAAAAAATTGAACGAAGCGTTGCTCAAGCTGTCTGAACCTCACAGAATGGTTGTGGTTTTGCATGATGTACAGGGCGTTTCCCATGAGGAAATTGCCGAGATTGCAGGCTGCAATATTGGGACGGTGCGGTCGCGGCTGTTTTATGCGCGGCAGCAGTTACAGGGTTATTTGGCCGATTATATTAAATCCTGAATGCGACTATGAGTGATGATACGAACAACAATTTTGACGAGCTGAAGCGGCTGCTCAAACTCAAGCAGCATGAAGTTCCTCCACCCGGCTACTTCAACCATCTGTCCGGCGACATTATTGGCCGCATACGCACCGGTGAATCGGGCGGCCCGCAAACCTTCGTGGAACGCCTGCAAGAAACGTCACCGTTCCTGTTGAATTTCCTCAGGATTTTTGAAACCAGGCCGGGTGTGGTGGGCGGTTTTGCCACGAGCATGTGCCTGCTGTTGTTATTGGGTGTGGTCTTCATGGATCATTCCGATACGGCTGTTTCGGCTGGCGGCTCTACGCCCTTGCTGTCTGCGCAGGCAACGCCCGATGCAGTTTCGGACCTGGCCTCCACGGTGGCCCTGGCTCCGTCAGATAATTCCGGCGGCATCACCGTGAGCACCAACCCGGTGGTCAGCCTGCAACCCGCCACCGGCTTGTTTGGCCAGCAGCAAAATCCGCTGCTGCAAGACGCCAGCTTCGGGGCCGGCAGCCATTAACCCGTTCTAAATTATTTACGCTTTACGCGGTGTGCGCTTGAAACGCCACCGCGCTTTTCATTTAATCTACGTCAGTGCCAACCAAAGTCATTGCGGTAGCCAACCAGAAAGGCGGCGTGGGGAAAACCACCACCGCCGTTAACCTTGCCGCCTGCCTGGCGGCCGCCAGCCAGCGGGTGTTGCTTTTTGACCTGGACCCGCAGGCCAACGCCACCAGCGGCGTGGGGGTGGAAAAAATTTCCGGCGCGAGTGCTTATCAGGTTTTGCTGGGCGAAGGCAGCCTGCTGGACAAAATAAAGCCAACCAATTTTGAGCGCCTGGAAATCATTCCCAGCGAAATGGACCTGTGCGCCGCCGACCTGGAACTGGCGCGGCTGGAAAATCATCTGCTGCGCGTGGCGCAAGCGCTGCAATCCGTGCGCGACAGCGGCCGTTTTGACATTGTGCTGCTCGACTGCCCGCCGTCCCTCGGCATTTTGTCGCTGAACGCCTTTGCCGCGTGCGATGGCATTCTGGTGCCGTTGCAATGCGAGTACTATGCCTTGGAAGGCATCTCCATGATGAACCAGATACTCGACCAGTTGCGCGCAGCGGGGGTGAACCCGCGCCTCGAAGTTTTTGGCGTTGTCATGACCATGTTCGATGGCCGTACCAAGTTGTCCAACGAAGTCGTGGAAGAAGTTCGCAAATTGCTCGGGGCAAAAGTTTTTGAGACCGTGATCCCGCGCACCACGCGCCTGGCCGAGGCGCCCAGCTTCGGCAAACCTATCATCCATTACGATAAATACAGTTCCGGCGCGGCCGCTTATCAATTGCTCACCGCCGAAATTTTAAACCGGCTGTCTGGGGTCCAATAACGGGCAACCGTCCGTCGCTCTGTCGGCTCGGGCGGCCTACCCAATTTGTGGGGTGGACAATGCCCGCCGAAATGGGAAAATAATTCTGCATGTTGAAACGTACTCCTTTATTCTCTGCTCATCAGAAGCTCGGCGCCAAGCTCATTGACTTTGGCGGCTGGGAAATGCCCGTCCAATACACCAGTATTTCCGATGAACATCTGGCAGTCCGCAAGGCAGCGGGCATATTTGACATTTCGCACATGGGCGAAGTAACCGTCAGCGGCGCGGGCGCGGTTGATTTTTTAAATCACACGCTCACCAATGACGTGCGCAAGCTGGCTCCGGGCCAGGGCCAATACACGCTGATGTGCAACGAACACGGCGGGGTAATCGATGACCTTTACGCCTACCGGCTCGCGCCCGATGCCTTTTTTCTCATCATCAACGCCTCGCGCATCGACGTCGATGTGGCCTGGCTCCAGGCCCAGGCGGCCAAGTTCACCGGCGGCCAGTTGAGTCTTACCGACGCCTCGCACCATTATGCGGCCATCGCAGTGCAAGGGCCGAAGGTGCGTTCATTTATTGATGAGTGCATTCCGGGCGCGTCGGATGCCGTGACCCAGGTTCCATCCGTGAGCAGCCTGAAGAAAAACGAGCTGGCCGGTTTTTCCTTCGGCAAATACAACATTCTCGTGGGCTGCACCGGTTACACCGGCGAAGATGGTTTTGAAATCATCGGCCCCGAAGCGGCGGCTCAACAAATCTGGGAACGCTTGCTCGTGGTCGGCGCGGAGGCGGGCATCAAGCCCTGCGGCCTCGGCGCGCGCGATACCTTGCGCACGGAAGTTTGCTATCCGTTGTACGGCCATGAACTGGACGAACAAACCACGCCGATTGAAGCGGGCGTGGGATTTTTCGTATCGCTCGACAAGGGCGAATTCAACGGACGTTCCGTGCTTGCCGCCCAAAAAGCCGGCGGCGTGAAGAAGAAGCTCGTGGCTTTCAAGATGACCGATAAATCCGCGCCGCCGCGCCCGCATTATCCGATTTGGGTGAACGGCGTGAGTTGCGGGGTGGTTACTAGCGGCACGCAAAGCCCGTCGCTGAACCTGGGCATTGGCCTCGGCTATGTGCCCACGGAAAACGCCAAGGCCGGCACGCCGGTTGAAATTGAGATTCGCGGGAAACGCTATGCGGCGATAACCGTGCCCAAGCCGATTTATCAACTGCCCAAGGCGTGAAGCGCCCGGCAACCGCTACGGCGTAGTTTGCGTGGTATGTTTACGCCGTGGCCAGGTTATCCTCCAGCACCTTTGAGTGCGCGGAATTTTCCGTAGCCTCGGGTGCTGGAGCGTCTTCCAGGACTTTAATCGGTTCGTAGAAGGTATTGCGCTGGACCGGCGTGCGGCCAGCCTCGCGAATGGCCTTGATCATGTCCGCCTCCGTCTGCAACTGCGGTGATGTGGCGCCGGCCATGTGGAAGATGTGTTCCTCAATGATGGTGCCGTGCAAATCATCCGCGCCGTAGCTCAACGCCACCTGCGCCAGCTTCATGCCCAGGCCAATCCAGTAAGCGGTGATGTGGTCGAAGTTATCCAGATAAATCCGGCTGATGGCGAGGGTGCGGAGCGAATCAAATCCCGTGGGCGGATATTTCACCGGAATATCATTATTCTCCGGCTGATACGCCAGCGGCACAAAACCGACAAACCCGTGGGTTTCATCCTGCAAGGCCCGCAACAGGCGCAAATGATCCACGCGGTCGGCCAGGGTTTCTACGTGGCCGTAAAGCATGGTGCAGGTGCTGCGCCCGCCCAGCCGGTGCCAGGTGCGGTGCACATCCAGATATTCCTCGGCGGATTCCTTGCCCTTGGCAATGGCGCTGCGCACTTCCTTGCGGAAAATTTCCGCGCCGCCGCCGGTGAGCGATTCCAGGCCGGCCTGCTTCAATTCCAGCAAGGTTTGTTCGACAGTTTTCTTGGCCAGCCAGGCGAGGTGCAAAATTTCAATGGCTGTAAAGCATTTCAACTGGAGCCGGGGGTCCAAGCTTTTCAACGCCTTCAGCATATCCGTGTAATAGCTGAAAGGCAGCGAGGGATGCAGGCCGCCCACGATATGCAATTCAGTGACGCCCAGCTTCAGCGCTTCGCGCGCTTTTTGCACAATCTCCCCGGTGGTGAGCTGAAAGCCGTCGGCATCGCGTTTCTTGCGCGCAAACGAACAAAACTGGCAGGAGAGAATGCAATAGTTGGAGTAATTGACGTAGCGGTTGATGATAAAGCTGGCGCGGTTGCCCACGCGCTTTTGCCGGGCGAAATCGGCGATGGCGCCAATGGCATTGAGGTCCTTGGACTCAAACATCCGCAACGCGTCGGCCTCGGAAATGCGTTCACCGGCGGCCACCTTGTCGTAGATGTCGCTCAACTCACTGCGTTGAATGAAAAAATTCATTGGTACTATTAAAACACTTTTTACGTGATATGGCAAATGGGTCTCGTTAGCCCAGCCAGCAGGAATTTTACATTGCAACTGTTGCCCTGATTGGCCCGATTAATTTTTATTCCCTTAAACCTGCGCGGGAAACTTCTTTTTGGAGATGCCATACGCCATCTGCAATAAAACCTGTATCCAATAGAAGCCGGAATTCCACCATGAATGGGCCAGGTGAATATCAATCCCGATGAGGAGTAAACCAAAGACCAATCCCACCACCAGCGGCGTCAGCAACGCCTGCCGCAACGAAGGAACATCCCGCCCGCGCTCGTTGACATAAAATACCTGTCTGCACGCAACACATTCAAAGGCTCCAAACAATGTGATTGGACCTTGGCGGCGGCAATGGGGGCAGGAGTGGGAACGGCCGATTTGGGGGTCTCTCCACAATTTGACGAAGACCCAGCCACCGAGCCAGAATAACAGGGGCAAGCCGACGATGATAAAAATGCTCAGCCAAAGAGTGTTATTTTCCATGCCCGTCATAAGGGTATTATGGCAAAGCCAGGCTTTCTGAGAAAAGCCTTCATTTCCTCATCATAGAGAAGCAAAGCCTTCCGGTTATAACTGGTCTTTACCTTGAAAGGTAAATATGCCTATGACTACGTTTTTTTGGACTGACCGCTGTTCCGACAAGGTTTCAATGAAGAAAGTGATTTCATCGCCCGGTCCGCCGATTTATAGTGCCGGCAAATTGGTCCGCGAAAAAATGGCTGCCTACGATATGGAAAATCAACGTCCCCAGAAAAATCTGAAACTCGAACAGGTTTTGGTTGTCGGGTTGACTAAGAGATTGGGGCCAAAAGACGATACGATGCTCCATGGCGTGGTTGGGTTTGAATTTGGAGGTCCGCCTGATATGCGGCTGTTTCGCCAGACGCCAGACATTCCGGGAGTGACGTATGTTACGAGCGATTTGCTTTGGTGCGAGCGGCAGCCACCGAGTTCAATCGGGCGTTATGAGCTGGCTATTTCTTTGCCGGAGGAAAGCCCGTGGGCGGAGCACATCCTGTTTAAGCTTGCCCATGCCAGCCTGGAGCAAACGTTTGACGTCGGTCACACGCTTGATATTAGTGAATGGGTTGAGCCTGACTGTCTGATCAAAGGGTTGTTTGTCACAAGACTCCTGAGTTTTCGTCTGGATGGTCAGCCTTACGGCGTGCTGTATTTTGTTGGAGTCACTCGATCCGAATTGGACTATTCGCTTGAACACGGGGCGGGAAAAGTTGCCATTCAGTTGAAAAATGCGGGTGCTTTTCCCGTGACAAAGCTGGTGAGGGAGTCGGTTGTATAATTTTGAACAATGCTTCATGAGCGGGGAGCGCCGCCGTTCTCGCGGGAAGACGGGGCTTCGCTCTTGCACACGGATTCGGCGGGTGTAAGCTTCGGACATGAGTGCGCTTGAAATTCAGCAACTGCCCCGGCAGGAAAAATTGAAGCTCATGGAACTGCTGTGGACGGAATTAAGCCGGGACGAGGCGGAGTTGGAATCGCCAGCGTGGCACGCCGACGCCCTGCGGGAGACCACCGAACGCCGGGCTCGCGGTGAGGAAACGGTGCTGGATTGGGAGCAGGCCAAGGAAAAATTGCGTTCGGGCCGATGAGAATCAGGCTTCTCTCATCGGCTTTCAATGATCTCGCGCGTGGTCATTCAACTGTTTGCCTGGGTATAACTTCACGGCTTTGACGAGCGTGGCGGCTGCCTCTTTTAGGCTGAGAGGTAAATACATGTATGACTGCTTCGCGAGAAATGACAGCTCGCCTAAAATGCCACTTTTATGCCTGCTTTTTGCTGTTCTAAAGTGGTCGCCCCATCTTAATATCGGCGTAGGATTATGACCTTGGGAAGATCAGTGCATTTCGTCCTTGCCGTGTGCTTCTGGGGACTAATCTTTGCCATGTGCCTTTCGTGGCGCCTCCAGAAACGTCGCAATTCCAAGAAAGAGGCACTGGAGCGTCGGGCACTTATTAAGCGATTGCTTCACCCGGATTGGGAGTTTTATGAGCGGCACCTTCAAAGGCCCGCGCCAGCAGCTCTGCGCGAGCTTTTCGCCGACCGTCATTTGATTACTTCCGGCGGCTTGAATTATGAAAAGGGCGAGACTCTTAGCTCTTTTAACCCGGTGGTTGAAGGTAGCCTCGTGGATGCCGATACCAGCCGGGTTGGTCATAGCATGGTTCCTTTCGTGTGGAGCGGCTGTGGTGATCCAATATATTTGCGTCCAGGTGCAACGGAAGCTGACACCGTTTATATTGCCTACCACGACGATCCGGGCAATGTTCAAATTTTTGCAAAATCGGTTGCTGTTATGGTCGAAAAGTTGAAGGACTTAAATGCGGCCACTAGGGCTGTTAAACAAAAACTGTAGCCGACTTTTCGGACCGCGACTTGTCCCAAGTCGCAGCACGTCGGCAGGCAGAGACGCTGGGTATGCCAAATATAACGGCGAATACACGTGCTGCGGATTGAGGACAATCCGCGCTCCAACCGTGATATTTCGGCCATAACACGGCTACATGTCATGGCTACATGTTTTGTTGAAAGGCTATTAATGGCAGGGCGGAGCCTTGTGACTATTCCCGCCTCAAACCTCGAGAAGGCAATACTGATATGACTACTTTATTTATTTTCCACCAGACGCCAACTTTTAATCCTCCGCTCCTTGGCTTGACAACGGGCGGTTATGGGTATGCTGATTTTACGGATTTTAAGCACTTGCTAGAAACTAACTCGGGGGGCTAAATTCACTTGGAACAATCAACCAGAAGTTGTTTAAAAATAATCAGGCCGCTGATGGCGTCCGCCGCAAACCATCCATCCCGAACCTTCATGCGACTTTTTCGACGGCTCATTCGCAACCCCAATAATGCGTCCGACTCATCGCAGGCAGCAAATGCACACATTTTATGGCATACAAACTGGACATTATAAAACCGGAGCGAGATAAATTCGGACTGGCGGAGCCAATTTCTCTGGCAGATTGGAAGGAAGCCGTTTCCGCGATTGAGGGACTTCGACTCCACCCTCCCCAAGTACTTACTGGCCACAATCCCAAGACAGGAGCTGCTGTCAACATTCTTCAAGGTGATGGCGACGTGGAAGTTTATTTTCCCGCGGAACAAGCATGGCGTAGGGTTTTTCGTTGGCACAGACGTTCAGCCAGATTTATTATCCACTCCGCCCCCGGAGATACATCTCATCCGGATTGGGCTGCAGCCGTTGCCTTGGCTTCACGCCTTGGCGTTGTGATACGCGGCGAACTTAAAGAGATTTATGATTTACAGACTGGCAAACCTGTTACCTCCAGCCCAGAAATAGACAATATCGATTATTCCGCGAGGAAGAAATTACGAGAGTATCGCATCCGATTTGAACGTGTACCTGAAGGTGAGCGGAATTATCCGCCCTACCCGGAAAATCTTGGCCTGCGCAGCAAGTTGGGCGGCGGGCCAGATTGGGATCAGGGTGACGAGACCCCAACTTGTCCAAAGTGTGGTGAGCCGATGTCATTTGTTGGTCAGATTGACTCGATAGATAACAATAAAGACCTCAATCCCCGGAGACAAAAACATCGGGAACTGGCTTTTATGTTTGGTGATGTTGGCATGATCTACGTTTTCTTTTGCTTTGATTGCTGTGAATCAAAAAGCGTTTTCCAGTGTGGCTGATTGCGCCGCTTCCATGAGCGGAAAATGAGCCAAGCGTCGAGCCATCAAATGTTTCGGAGGCGTGGCGGCACGAGCCGTAGCGGGAGGCAAAGCCAAATCGGTCGCGAGATGGGTCCCGAGCGTGTTCCTTCTCCCCGATGGAGAAAGCCGGGATGAGGGAGAAAGCCCTGATCACACCTCCTTCACCACACCCCAGTGCACATCCAATTGTTTGCCGAGGTATAACTTCACGGCTTTGACGAGCGTGGCGGCTTCCTCTTTTTGGCCGCAGGCGATGATGTCTTTGAGCGCCATGCCGGGCGTGATGGCAAAGGAACCTTGGGCGATGATGGGGCCTTCATCCAGGCGCATGGAAACGAAATGCGCGGTCACGCCGGCGATCTTTACGCCTTGTTCATACGCCTGACGATACGCTTGCGGCCCCGGGAAGCTCGGCAACAAGGACGGATGAATGTTGATGATTTTGTTTTTGTAGCGCCAGACGAAGTTGGGCGAGAGAATTTTCATGAACCGCGCGAGGACGACAAAATCGATCTCATGCTGTTCCAATAGTTCCAGCGCTTTGGCTTCGGACTTGGCGCGGTCATGCCAGTCCAGATGCGCAAAGGGGAGCTTGCGTCTCCTGGCCCGCGGCTCGAAATCGGTGTAATTGCCGATGACCAAGGCGGCGTCGGCCTGCAATTTGGCGGCCATCAGGGCATCGAAACAATGCGTTTCCTTGGTGACCATGAGGGCAAACCGCTGGCGACGGCGCGGGTCGGTCAGGCGCAACTTGATTTCCATGCCAAGCTGTTGGGCCAGAAGATGTAGCCCGGTGCGCAGGGAATTGAGCTTCAATTCCTCGCGTTGCCAGGAGGCTTGGAGGGTCATGCTGAATTGACCGCGCGTGACCTGTTCCTCCAAGGCTTCGATATTGGCGTGCTGTTCGAACAAAAAGTTCGTAACTCGGGCAATGACACCGGTTTTATCGCGTCCGATAACGGTAACGGTTGCAAATTGTTTCATTAATTTGTGCGTTTTTAGGGTAAAATGGTGGATTTGATCAGCGCTCAATCAGACAGCATTTTTACTTAAATGTCTCACTACTCGGTGTTTCCCTTGGGAATGGGTCCAAAACCCCATCTTCTGACAGGATTTCCACAATGGCATCAATCCTCCGGTTGGCACCAGTTATATAGCTCAGTGCCAGGGAATTAACAACGGAAGTGCCCACTAGAGAGAACATTAAATTAGTCGGTGAATGTCGAATTGACCCTAAAATGGCGAAAAACATCGCAAAAACCGCAAGGAGGGAGACAAAGATTCTCCAATTCCCCAACCAAGATTTGTGCGCGTCGCGGGCTGCCAGCAGGAGTTTTTGGCGGTGTTGCGCCCGGCGCAGTTCCAAATCAGCCAGCGTTTCCTGTTGGTCCGAAGATAGTTTAGCTATTTGTTCTTTGGTGAGCATGGCTTTGTCTATGCCTGTGGCCTTGGACTGTCAATACTTTCCGATGCTTCTTGTTTGTAATCTTTTGGAATTTCTGCAACTTTTCCCGGCTCCGGTTGTTAAAACCTGAACCTGATGGCCTTTAGCTCCGTAAAAAACATTGTCGCGACAGTCGCCGATGCGACTCCGGCGCAGTTTGAAGACTGGCGCAAGTCGTGGCGCGCGGCCGCCGACGCCGGTTCCACCGAACCGTTGTTGACGTTCATTGCGCGCGAACGCGGCATGGGCGAAGAAGCCTTCACGCAGAAGCTGGCCGCCTCCGTCAACTGGCCTTATCTCGACCTGGCCAAGTTGACCGTCGAGGACGATGTCCGGAACAAAATTTCCACCAAGATCGCCTTCCAATATTCCGTGCTGCCCACCGCCATCAACAACGGCGTGTTGCAGGTGGCCTCCAGCGATCCGTTTGACGCCGCCATGATGAGCGCCGTCCGGTTCGATGCCAAGATGCCCGTGGTGTTTGCCATGGCCACGCGCACGGAAATCGAGAAGGCCCTCAAGAAATATTACGGTGTCGGCGCTGAAACGCTCGATGAAATGGGCGAGGGCGACACGATGGACCTCGACCTGGCGGCGGACAAGGAAATCACCGAGGGCGACCAGGAAGCCAGCGTCATCAAGTTCGTGAACCAGATCATCTGGGAAGCGTTTAAGAACCGCGCCACGGACATTCACTTTGAACCGCAGGAAGACGAGCTGCGCATCCGCAACCGTATTGACGGCATCCTGCATCTCATTCCGCTGCCACCGCAGTTAAAGCGTTTCCAGAGCGCCATCATCTCCCGTATCAAGGTGATGAGCGGCATGAACATTTCCGAGAAACGCCTGCCGCAGGACGGACGTATCAACGTGCGCATCAAGGGCGAGGAAATCGACATCCGCGTTTCCACCGTGCCCACGGTTTATGGCGAAAGCGTGTCGCTCCGTTTGCTGACGCGCGGAAAAATCTTTCTGTCGCTGGACAAGCTCGGCTTCTCGTCGATGGAAGAAACGGCCATCCGCGACATCATCATCAAGCCGCACGGCATTTTCCTGGTGACCGGCCCGACGGGTTCCGGCAAATCCACGTCGCTCTACGCCTTTTTGAGCGCCATCAATTCCATCCACAAGCGCATCATCACCATTGAGGAGCCGGTGGAATATGAATTGAAGGGCATCAACCAGATTGCGGTGCGCTCGGACATCGGCCTGACGTTCGCCATGGGCTTGCGCCATATTTTGCGCCAGGACCCGAACGTGGTGATGATCGGGGAAATTCGCGATACGGAAACGGCGGAAATCGCCATTCGCGCGTCCCTGACCGGTCACTTGGTGTTCAGCACGCTGCACACCAACGACGCGCCGAGCGCGTTCACGCGCTTGATTGACATGGGCATTGAGCCGTTCCTGGTGGCATCCTCCGTTGAGGCCGTCATGGCGCAACGGTTGATTCGTACCATCTGTTCCCATTGCAAGACCGAGCAAAAGGTGGACCGCGCGTATTTGCATAAAATCGGCTTTCCCGAGGCGGATATTGACACGGCCAAGGTCTGGCACGGTTTGGGTTGCGAGGAATGCCGCCAGCTTGGGTATCAGGGCCGGAAAGGTATTTATGAATTGCTGCTGGTCACGGAAGCGTTGCGGCCGCTCATCATGAACCGCGCGCCCGCCACGACGATTGCCGCCCGCGCCATGGAGGCCGGCATGCGCACGCTGCGCACGGACGGCTGGAACAAGGTCAAGGCCGGCGTGACCACCATCGAGGAAGTTTTGCGCGTCACCCAAATCGAGGAACACATGGGTTCGATGGTCGAAGGCGAGGCAACGCAATTCATACCGCGCCCATGATATTTCAGAATCCAGTCCCCCCACCCTTCTAACAAGCCATGTCCCGCTGGACCACCTGCAACATATTGCATCTTGCGCCCGACGCCAAACGACTCTGGCAGTTTGACGCCAAAGGCAAAGGCTTTGTGCTCGGCCGCGAGCAGCGGGTGCCGCATGCCGAACAGTTGCCGGGCAAGCTGGTTTCCAAAAGCTGGGCCTCCTTGTGGCAGCCCAAGTTGAACGTGGCCTGGCTGCCGGCCGAGAATGTATTTCTGCGCGTAATCGAACTGCCCGCCGCCAACCAGGAGGAAACCTTCTCCATGGTGGAGCTGCAGCTGGAAAAAGTTTCGCCCATCCCGGTCACGCAAATCGTCTGGACGATGCACGTGGCCGGCACGCATCAAAGCCCGGCCAAGGCGGATGGCACGGTGGAAAGCCTGCAGACCGTCATTGTGGTGATCGTGTCGCGCGCGATCGTGGAGGAATTCATGGAGCGGCTGGAGCGCGAGGGTTACCTGGCCGACCGGCTGGAAGCGCCCATGCTGGACCAGCTCGAAGCCGTGGCGCCCAAGGAGGATAGCGTCTGGTTTTTTCCGCTGACCGTTGGCGGGCAAAATGCCGCGCTGGTCGCGTGGTGGTTTGGCGGCGCCTGGCGCAACCTCAGTTTTGTCACCCTGCCGCCGGCCGGTGATCGCGCGGCGGAGTTGAAACATCAGCTTTCGCTGCTGGCCATGGCCGGTGAAGTGGAAGGCTGGATCACCCCGGCGCCGCGCTGGCATCTGGTGGCCGATCCGGTTAATGCAACCGAATGGGAACAACTTTTGCGCACGGGCTTAAATGAGCCGGTGCAAGTCACCCCGCCGCCCACGCCGGTGGAACTGGCGGGACGCTCTGCCAAACGCGCGGCAGAATCCACGGGCAAGGTGAATTTGCAGCCGGAGGAATTTGCCACGCGTTACAAAGAACAGCTTTTCGACCGGTTATGGCTGCATGCCCTTGGCTATGCCGGGGTGTTGTACGCAGTGTGCCTGGTGATTTATTTCGCCTGGGTGGGCTGGCTGGGTTACCAGACGCACGGCGTGGAATCAAAGGTCGCTGCCATCAGTCTTAACTATACCAACACCGTGCAGCTTAAGGCGCGGCTGGGCGTGCTTCAGGAACGCGCCAAGCTGAAATACGCGGCCTTGGATTGCTGGCAGGACGTGGCCGAGGAATTGCCGGCCAGCATCAGCTTGCAACGCTTCGGCTTCGCTGAAGGTCAAAAACTCACCTTGTCCGGCACCGTGCCACAGGATGAGGTCAACACGCTGCTCAATTTTAACAGCAAACTAAAAAAGAAAACGGTGGATAACCAGCAGGTGTTTGATCAATTGAATGCCATTGACGCCAGCCCGCGCTTTGGTAACGGCAACGTCGGGACGTGGAATCTGACCTTGAACCTGCAGCGTACGGAGGCGGAGGAAAAATGAAAAAGTATTTCTCGCAACTTCGTCCGTTGGAACGCCGCCTGGTGGTGGGCGTGGGCGTGGTGCTTTTAATCGCCCTGAACTGGGTGTTTATCTGGCCGCATTTTTCGGACTGGAGCAGCTATGGCAACCGGCTCCAGGACGCCAAGAGCAAACTGCAAACGTACCAGCAGATGATTTCGCAACAGCCGGCCTTGGAGAAGCAGATGAAAGTTTTTGAAAATGCCGGTGAATTTGTCGCGCCCGAAGACCAGTCCATCAACCTCATGCTCACGATTCAAGGCCAGGCATCCGCCTGCGGCTTTGGCATCCAGAATTTTGGTCATTCACAGATGTCCACCAATCAGTTTTTTATAGAACAGAAACAGAACATCACCGTCCAGGCCACCGAGGCGCAGTTGGTGGATTTCCTCTACAAGCTTGGTTCCAGTTCTTCCATGATCCGCGTGCGCGATCTGACCCTTTCACCTGATCCGGCGCACCAAAAGCTTACCGCAGACATCGGGCTCGTGGCGAGCTACCAGAAAAATCCGCCGGCTTCCGCCGCGAAAACCGCAACCGCAAAGGCAAAATGAAAACAAATCTTCTTCTCGCATTGATGCTGGTACTGACTGGCTTTGAGCTCCAGGCGCAACCAGCTCCCGGCACGACACGCCGCACGCCCGGTTTTCCCTCCGTGCCCGGCGCCCCCAACCCGCGGTTAAATCCGGCGGCGGCTCCCGGCGCACCTGGTGGCGCAGCCCCCGGCGGTGTGCCGGGTGGAGCGGCAGCGCCCGGTGGCGTACCAGGTGGCGCAGCCCCCGGCGGCCCGCTTTCATCGACCTACTCTGGCGCATCCTCGTTTGCCTCCCAGCAAGAGGAAATGATCAAGCCCGGTTTGCTTAATTTCGAAGGCGTGGATTTGGATGTGGTGCTCGATATTTACGCCAAGCTGGTCAACCGGACCTTGTTGCGCGGTCCATTGCCGCAGGCTTCGATTGTATTGAAAACACAAACGGATTTGACCAAGACGGAGGCCATTGAAGCATTGCAAGCGGTGCTGGCGCTCAACGGCGTATCCGTCGTGGACATCGGCGATAAATTTGTGAAAGTGCTGGCTTCCGACCAAGCGGCTGGCGCGGGTGCGGAAATCGGCTCAGGCGGCTCCACCAACATCCCGGACCTTGGTTCTTATGTCACGCGCGTGATCCAGTTGCACTATGTGAAACCGTCCGAAATGGTGAATGTCATCTCGCCATTTTCCAAGCTGGCCAATTCCATTTTGCCCATTGACGGCAACAACATTCTGGTTCTGCGCGATTACGCGGAAAACGTGAAGCGCATGCTGGAAATGATTGAACGGGTGGATATCGACGTGCCGGCAGAATATATCTCCGAGGTCATCCCGATTCGGTATGCCAAGGTGGACGACATTGCCCAGGCCTTGAATGCCTTGGGCGGCGGTGGCGGCGCAACCGTAAGCGTCGGTACGGCTCCCAGCAGCATCAGTGGTCTGGCTCCGAGCCGCAGCGGCGGTTTTGGTAGTGGCGGCATGGGTGGCGGCGGCATAGGCGGCATGGGCACCATGAACGGTATCGGCGGCGGCGGCATAGGCGGGGGTGGCTATCAAGGCGGTAATACGGCCTTTGGCGCCAACCGTAACTATGGCGGACAGACCACACCCAACGGCACAGCTTCCGGTGGGGCTGGTAGTTTTCAACAACGGCTTCAAAATATCATTAACAGCACTGGCTCCAGCGGCGGTGGTGGTGCCGGCGGCAAACAGGATCAAATCCAACTGTTTGGCCAGACCAAGATCATCCCCAATGAAAGCAGCAGCTCGCTCCTGATCTACGCTACGCGGGCGGATATGACGGTCATCAAGGGCATCATTGAAAAGCTGGACGTGCCCCTGGCACAGGTGTTGGTGGAAGCCGCCATCATTGATTATTCACTGGGACCGAACACGTTTAATTTTGGTGCGTCAGTCGCCCAAAACCCGGCGCAGAACGGCAACTTCATTGGCGGCGGCGGGGCGAACAACGGCCAGTCGTTCATCCATTTCTTGTCATCCGTTACCACCAATGGCTTTACCACGATTGGTTCCAACACGGTGGCCAATCTCGGCCATACGATTACTTCTTCCTTTGGCACCAATTCGACCTTTGGCAACAATTTGCCTGGCGGTTTGAGCTACTTTGGCAGCATTGGACCGACGTGGGATGTGGCCATGACGGCGGCGCAGTCGGACAGCCATGCCAGCGTGATTCAGCGCCCGCGCATCCAGACCTCGCAGGCCAAGCCCGCGCAGTTCTTCGTCGGCGATACCGTCCCGTACGTTACGGGTAACTCGTATGGCACGGCCTATGGTTCCGGCGTGTCCTATTCGCAGTTGTCTGTCGGTGTGGAGCTGGACGTGACGCCGTTTATTAATCCTGAAGGTTTGGTGGTCATGGACATCCAGCAGGAAATTGACGACCTCAACGGTTACACCACCATTGATAACGTCGGCCAGGTGCCTAACACCATCAAACGCACGCTGAATGCGGAAATCGCCGTGCGCGACGGCGATACGGTCATGCTGGGTGGCTTCATCAAAGCCAACAAATCGACCAGCCGCTCAGGCGTACCCTTCCTGATGGACATTCCCATTATTGGCAACCTGTTCCTGCAGCGCAACGACAGCAAACAGCGCGAAGAGTTGATTGTGCTCATGCGGCCCACGGTATTGAAAACACCGGAATTGGCGGCTAAAAACACGTTTAAGGAAGAAACACGCCTGCCGGGTGTGGCGCATACGCAGTCGGAAAATTCCCAGGAAGAAACCACCTTGATTGAAGCGGAACGCAAACGGGAGCTGCAACAGTTTAAGGCCAATCCAAAGAATATTGGTTTCTATACGCCACAGCCGATGGATGGCACTGGCAACCCGCCCATGAATACGACGGGAACGAATTCAGTGGTTATGCCTCCGTCCAATGTGGAAGAGGTCGTGCCTATTTCGCAGCCGGTTCATCCGGACGTAGTGCCGCCGGCCCAAACGCCCGCTACACCTGCGGTGCCGGCTGCGCCGAATGCACCTGCGGCTCCGGGAGCGCCCGGTGCGAATAACAATAATACCGCGCCGCTGGATTCCGCTGCCATGCAGCAGCGGGCTGCGGAGGCGCTCGCCCAAAAAATGTCCGAACTAAGCGGTCCAAATAATTCATCGCACTGAGGCAGATGCTTATTGTTGCCAGGATGTTGTTGTCAGATGAACCGTTTACGAAACCTGTTCGCGTGCCTGTGCCCGGCACTCTGTCTGCTTGCCGGGCTCGCGCGTGCGCAAACAGTGGTTTGGTCGGATAATTTTGAGACTAACGTCGGCCTGCGCTGGGTGTCGACCGGGGTCTGGAAAATTGGCGCGCCCACTGCCGGGCCGGCGGTGAACAACCTCGGTTACCGCACCCACTCCGGCACCAACTGCGTTTATACACAGAACTACAAGGCCAACACGGATGCGCGGATCGTTTGTGACCTCTATAATGGCAGCAACTCATTGGTGATTCCGGCCGCGGACCAGTTCCCCCGCCTGCGTTTCTGGCACTGGTTTAATTTTCAAAATGCACTGGGGTTTGTGGAAATCAGCACGAACCGGGGCAGTACGTGGACGCAAATTTCGGCCACCTTCCAGAATGACAGCAGCAGCGGCGTGTGGTCGCGTCCCTCCATTGATTTAAGTGCGTATGCGGGGCAAAGCGTATGGTTTGCCCTGCGTTTTTATGGCAGCGGCACGGGCAATGGCCTGGGCTGGTACGTGGACGACATCATGGTGGAAACGAGTGCCACGCCGCCGTTGTTGAACTTCCCCGAAGGTTTCGAGTTCGATCCCAAAATGACCGAGTGGGTCGTGGACAATGGCACTTGGGAAATTGGCCGGCCCACCAGCGGCCCCGGCCAGGCGCACACGGGCACGAATTGCGCCGCCACGGTGCTGGCCGGCAATTATGCGAATTATGTGAACACGCGTTTAATCAGTCCGTACTTCAACGTGCCGGCGGGCACCTCGGCGTTGCAATTCTGGCACTGGTATAATTTCAGCTCGGCTTTGGGGTTTGTGGAGATCAACAACGGAAGCACGACGACGACCACGACGACCACGACCACGATTACCACCAACATCACTGTCACCATTAACACGAACATCTATCAAATTTTTGGTGCGGCCAACACCGCCTATGACACCCCCTTGTACTGGAACGGCACCATTGGCGCCTGGACCAATGATACCCAGGTCCTGGGCAGTGTGTATGCGTTCAATTACGCGGAGTATTTTTTTGAGGCAGGCGATGTCCCGTTTAATTTGCTGGGCAACGGCAGCTATGCCTACCGGATCAACGGCTTTTTACCCATCCCGCAATCTCCGCACCCGACCAACTTCTTTAATATGCATGGGGCCATTTGGACTTCTTCAATTGACGGCAGCGATACGCCCGTTGGTTACTTTGCCACCAATACCACCTACACCTACACCACCAATACCACCACGACTTCGAGTTCAACCACTTGGACGCAAATTTCGCCAACCTACACCGGCACCAGCAGCGGTGCTTGGAAGAGTGCCTCGGTGGACCTCAGCGCCTTTGCCGGGCAAACCGTGCAGGTGGCATTTCATTTCGGGTCGGCGGCGGGGGCCGCGCCGGGCTGGTACGTGGACGATCTTAAACTCACAGCCTTGCCGGTTTTCACCGTGCCGACGAACCTCGTAATTAGCTATGGCCAGACGTTCACCAATCAGTTGACGGCCACCAACAGCGTGGAGCCTTTGTCCAAGTTCACCTTCGCGTTGTCCGTGGTCTCGACCAATGTCATGCTTTCAACGAATGGCGTGCTGACATGGACCAATACCACGGAGCCGCCCGGCACATATTTCGTTTATCCCAAGGTGACCGACAACAATTCGCCGGCCGTTTCGGTGACCAATAATTTTTCCGTGACGGTGCTGCCGTTGCCATCGCAATTGGTCTTTACCAACTTCGGGGCGGTGACCAATGGCGGGCATAAATTCAAATTCAGCATCAAGACGCCGTGGACGAATTCTTACGTGATTTACGCGAGCACCAACCTGGCTATCGCCAACGGTTGGATACCCATTTACACCAATTTCGGCGGTTCCGGCAGCACCTTGATTTTTACGGATCGATTGGCGACAAATTATCCCACGCGTTTCTACCGGGCAGGCTTCCGTAATTAGGGCAGGCCAACTATTGAACAACCAAGCAACCAAGGGCGGCAAGGTTGCTACCAATTTTCAAATGCCGAGGGGAGGTAGGGCGGGCGCTCCGCGCACGCCGCTTGGGCTTGATGTGAGTCTTATCACGTTCGCGGTTCTGTAGCGGCCTGTGACCGCCGACGTTTTGCCAATAAATTTACACCTCTCCGGCGCTCATAGAGCGCCGCTACAGGGTCGCCCTTTACGCGTCGTTTTCACTCGTATTAATTCGTGGATTCAATCGTAGCCCCCGGCTTCGGCGAATATATGTCGCCCCGCTGGGGCTTGGATTTTTGTTGGAGCTGGTTTCTACAAATATGTCGCACCTAACGGTGCTGGGGGACGGCAAGCCACCGCTCTTATCTGAAACCTTAACCCTTAACCCTCTTGATCACTTGAAACTGAACACTTCACACTCTCCATCAACCTTGCCCCTGTAACCTGTTTTTCACATTCGTGTTTATCTGTGACTCCAAATTCCCCATTCCAAATTATAAAATGCAAATTAAGGCTTGGCCGGATTATTGGTGGCGGGCGGGGCGAAGATTTGTTCAACGGTGCGGATGGGATGCAACGGTGCGGCCAGCACTTTGGGAAAGGGAATGTAGAGCGGTGTGATTTTGGGCTGCTCGAGCGTGCCCGTGACCTGGCATTCAAACGCCTTGCTCACCGGCGACAATACCCAGCTAAACAGCGAGCCAACCACCGGCGTATTGCGCAACAACTGCGCTTTAACCCGCGCGTCCACATTTTCATCCAGGTCCACGGTGCCGACGTATTGCAAACGCATGGTGAGGGAACGAATCTCCAGCGAGTCGGTAAAAATCACGCCCTTGGTCATCGTAAACCGGCCAGTGCCATCCGTGGCCCGGCTGTTGCCCATGTCCAACCCCGGCGTAACGGTGTTTAACACGGGCGACATCAATCCGAAGATGGGTGCGTCCCACAACAAGCCGTCCCGCAACTGGGCCTGGCCGTAACCGTTCCAGGTGCGCCAGTCCGAGGAATTGGCGCTGGTGACCGTGACCTTGCCGGACAGCGAGCCGCGCAAGCTATTGGTCGGCGACCACAAGGCGCGGCCCATGGCGTTGAAATTCACGTTGGTGCCTTCCATGTAAAATGAAAAATCCGTGCCGTCACCGGGCGTCTGCACGTCAAACCTGCCCCAGCCGTGCGCGGTGCCGCCGTAACATTCCGAAACCACGTTGGTCAGGATCAAATAATTGCTCAGCCAATGGATGGTGCCGGTGATGGCCGGCGTTTGGAATCTTCGCCAGCGGAATGGCGCGGTGCCCACGACATTGACGCGCAGGTCGGCGTCGTCATTGATGATGTCATCGCCCACGTGTTTCAACGGAATACAGCCGTCCACCGTGGCTTCGGGGATGGTGAGAAATTCATATGGTTCCATGGCCTTGGCGGTTTTGGGGCCAATGGCCTCGCCCACCGCCGACGGCAAGACATGGCCCCGGCCATGGTGAATGAATAATTTTTGCCCGGCCAGGTCCAGCGTCACCTGGTCGGCCGAGAATTTTTCCGCGCCGCTGGCGCGAATCAGTTCTGGATTATAAAATTCCCCCGTCAAGTTCGTGTAGGTCAACGTGGTGGTTACGCTGTCCACCCACTGGCCGCGAATGGCAAAGTCCGTGGCGACCACGCGCCCGGTGACGGACAAGGTGTCAAATTTGCGAAGATTGCCCGTCACATCCAGCAGCAGCGCCGCCGGCTCGCGAAAATAGAGGTGCCCAAAACCTTTGGTCGCGTTGCTGGCGGTCAGAAATGGCAGCACGCTTTCGGCATCCAGCTTGCCGCCGAGCACGCAGCGAAAATCCTTGGTGCGTTCATTTTCCTCGCCGCATAATTCGAGCGTGGTGCGGCCTTGGATCAATTCGAAGTCGGGCAGGTTCCAGTTCAGGTCCACATAGTTAAAATGGGTTTGAACCGAATTGAACAACGGCATGCCAGCGACCGTTGTATTGGTAAATGCCAGGTCGCCGTGCAGGCGCACCTGGGGATCAAAATAATCCGGCCAGCTGCTGCTGCGGTTGGTCCAGGCCGGCATCACCAGCGAACCATTGGCATGAATCTGCGGCGGTTGTGTCCAGGTGATTTGCGCCAGTTGCGAGCGGATTTTATCGGTCAACAAGGCAGCGAGCGCGTGCAGATCAAAGCTGGAGCTGGCCGTAAAATCCAGGCCGCGCGTGGCCACATCCAGTTTTGTGCTGGCATTCAATTCACCGCTGCCGAGGCTGGCGGCCAGCTTGGTGACGGCCAGTTGCGGTGCTGCCCAGCTCCCGGTGGTTTCCAGCGAAGTCATTTCGAGTTGGGCGGTTTTTAAATTCATTCCGCGAACCGTCCACTCAATCCCGAACGGTTGCAGGTTCGTCCAAAAGCCCCAGGCGGGGTCGAGGGTTGCCGGTGCGTTGGTGGGCACGAGCACGCGCGCAGTGAATTGTAATTCACCCGAGTCAAACCAGGGCGTATGCACGCCGGGTGCCCGCGCGTTGAGCGCAAAGGTAAAGGAATGCACATCCCGGGCATCGCCATGGAGCCGGGCATTCAACGTGGGTTTGCCCTCGAAATGGATTTGTTTCAGCGTTTCCGAAAAGCTTTTGAGGGAGGATTGCATGCTGCCGTGATCCACGGTTTTGGTGCCGGCAAATATCTTCCAGTTGCGGCATTCCGGCGCATGGTTGATTTCACCGCCCAGCGTCAGGGTGGTGCCGGCAAAGTCCGCCCGGAATTGGTCCAGCGACCAGGTGTCATCGGTTTCGAAGCGGAGTTCGCTTTCGAGATTGGTGAGCGCCAGGGAATCATTGGCCGATAGCGGGAGGTTGAACTTTCCCTGATGCAACACCAGGCCGTCCACTTGCAAACGGCGGTGTAACAGGGCGGCAAAACTAATCCGGATTTGGACTTCTTTGGCGGTAAGCGCCGGGCCATCAGCTTCCTGCACCGCGCCGATGCGCACATTATCACAAATCAAACCATGCACGATCCGCAGGCGCATGCGCGTGAATTCCAAACTCACGCCGCGTTCATGCAGCGCCGTGACAAGACGCGTTTTTAAGAAGCCCGGCAGGCCAACGATGTTGAACCAGGCAAACGCCGCGAGCGCCAGCACCACGGTGCCCCAAATGACATAGCGGACACAGCGAAAGGCAAAGCGGCATTTGCGCCAAAATCCGGCCATATCACGGGGTGTCTGAGGGGATGGTAAAATATTCCTGTATCAGCGGGAAAAGCACGGGCGGGAATACAAACGCCCAGCGTTCGCCATCCAGCGTGACCACGGCCAGCGGGGTCCGGGTGTTCAGCGAGGGCAAGGGAAGAACCCCGCCGAAATTCACCGAATATTTTTCGCCAGATTTCATTTCCATGGTCACGGACAGGCTGTTGGTGGACAGACCGAGGTTGGCATCATTGAAATCCCTGCCGATCCAGGCATAGGCCGCCAACTGGCCCAGGCGGTGAACACTGTCCTCGATGGCGCGAGGGTCAATAATGCCCTGGGAGTTGGCGCCGAGCGACCATTGTTTGTTGCCGGTGCGGAGGAACTGGCGGGTCTTTCCATTTTGCTGCATGGTGACCTGCGCGACGTTGGTTTCGGAAAAATTCCAAATCTGCGGGTCACGGAAGAAGTCACCGCCCTGGGGCAGCCGGTTTAAATCGTCCAGGGTAATGGCGTAAACAAAAACTTCATCGGCGCGTTTGACGTAAATCTGGTTGGTGGTGCTGGTGCCAAACAATAACTGGGCAATGACGCTGTTGGTATTGCCCGCGATGCTGCGCAGGGTGATCTGGCGTGACGGGCTGGCGAGGCCGAAGCTTTGCAATCCGGGACCGGTCACCACGTCCTGGGCAAAATCAGCAATTCGCAGGCTGGCCAGCGTGCGGACAAAGGAATCGACGCGCTCCGCATCGGTCGGGAATTTTTGCCCCACGATAGTCCAGCTATTCGAGCCCTGTTTTTGTAGCGTGAAGCTGGTTTCCTTGGTCTGGCCCTGCACCTCAATTTCGGCTACCGGCGCGGTCAATTTCAGCAGGTTGGGGTCGCGGAAATCATTTACTTTGCCGCGCCACGGGGCCAGCGGTTCCTTGGCCGTGGCCACCACGGAATTCCAGCCTTCGCGCCGGGCATAAACCTCCCCGGTCAGGCCGGTGATTTCTTTGCCCGCGTGAATGCCGGTAATTAAGTTGGTGCCGGTGCCCAGCCAGACGTCCAGCGCGGCGGGAACGAGTCCATAAGTCGTCGGGTCCGCCTTGGGATCATCCGTCACGAAATGCGAGACCTTGGCCGTGTGCAACTGTTGCAAGGCGGTCAGGATGAGCAGGTCATTGGCGCGGGCTTGCAACGGGCGCACCATCCGCCAGAGACGGTTGGTGATATCGCGGCGCAATTCAATGGCCTGGCTGCCGTTGGTGATGACCAGCCAGTCCACCACGTCCGGCATGTCCACCAGCGTGGTATCGCGCCAGACGTTGGCGTCATGCGGCAGGAATTGCAGCCAGTTGACATCCGTTACATAAGCGCCGGGTGCGCCGACCACTTGCACATAGACGCCGTCGCCGGGCGCAGTTTTACGGCCCACGCGCACATGCCAGGTTTGCTCGCCGGCGGTAAGGTCCAGCGAGAATTGCGGGCTGTCGAAACCAAGTTCCGCGTCGGCATTTTTTTTGCCGCTCATTTCCGAGGGCGAAAAGGAAAGCACCGGCGTCAATTTTTCAAGGGTTCCCAAAAGCCCTTCAATGGCGGTTTGCTGGGCCGGGTAAACAAACGGGCGTTGCAACTGCCAGGTCTTGTTGGTGTAAATGGCGTCAATCTCCCGCTCGCCGCCGGGAATGATCTGGATGCTGGTCACGCGGTTCGCGTGCAAGCCGGGGAACAACGGCCTTTCACCGGTGGCGGCTGGCTGAAAATAGGTGTTCAAAACCCAAATGGCCGCTACGAGGGCCAGGGCAAGCATAAACCAGATGGCGGTGGTCCTGGATTTCATTTTCTGCGTACCAGCCAGACTAGCCAGCCGAAAAAGAGCACGCCGCCGGGCAATGCCCCCAGCAGCAGCCAGCGCAGCCGGCGCTCCTGATACTTGGTGATTTCAAACCGAAAATCCGTGACCGGACGCGCGTCAATGCCGGCAACCAGAAAATCCCGGGCGCAGAGCCAGTTGACCGCCAGGTTCAGAAAATCCCGGTTGCCGCCGGAATCAATGTAATAGTTGCCGAGGAAAATATCATCGCCCACCACAATGATCCGGGTGTTGCCACGGGGATTACTGACGCCCGGAATTGATTTTTGTTCCACGGCACAGGCCAGCGGATAATTGTGAGGCGGCGCAGCGGGATTGCCAATCAGGGTTCCCTCTGCGCTGGTGGCAAATAATTCATCCACCTGCGGGGCATTGGCCGACTGGCTGGCGGGGTTGATTTTCAAAATGGGCCGCGGCATGTATAGCTGCATCTGCACCTGCGCCAGGGAATCCACCACCGGATGCTTGTTAAACGTGCTCACCACAATATCCCGGGCGGACTTGGAATTGTTGGCATCCTGCGCCACGTCATCGATCACGCCCACGCCCCATTTTTGCAGCAGGGCTTCAAGGCCGGTGGGATGTCCTTGCGTGGCGTAATTAAACAATACAAATAGACGGCCGCCCTCCTGCAGGTATTTTTCAATTTGCTGTAATTCCGGCTCCTGGAAGGCTTGCGCGGGGCCGGCGATGATCAGCAGGTTGCAATCGGCCGGCACGCCGGTGTTGCCCACCCAGGTGAGGTCCGTCACGCCAATGTAATTTTGCTGCAGGACCTCCAAAAATTTGTGATAGCCAATCACCTTGTCGTCGCTGGTCAGGGACGGTTCGCCATGGCCAGTCAGGTAATAGGCCTTCATGGGTTGTGGATTGGCCAGCGAGAGCAGGATGGAAGTAAACGCCAGCTCGCCGTTGAACGCCATCGGGCGGCGCTCAAATTCGATTTTCTGTTTGGGGTCTTCCGGCGTTACCTGCACGGTTTTACGCCGGACCAACAGGCTGCCGGGAAAAACTTTCACGCGCCCGGCACAGTCGAAGATGACCAGGTCCTTGTCCGCCTCTGATGGAAAATGATCCTTGTACTTGTTTCTTACCTGTTCGGCGTTGCCGGCATCGCGCACGTAATCCACCTGATGGACGGTGATGTTTTTATTGGCGGCGCGGTATTCATTCAGCAAGGCCACGATGTCCGCGTAGAAGTCCGCCTGGCGGTCGTAATACAGCGTCACGTCCACGTGATTGGTCACGGAGCGCAACACGGCCAGCGTGCGCGAGGAAAGGGACATCTGCGTCTGGGAACTGAGGTAATAGCGGTGGAAAAATTTTGTGCCCAGAAAATTAACCATGGCCATCACGGCAATCACCAGGAGCGTGCGCAGCACCAGGTCAAAACCGATCCGCCACCGGCTGCCGGTGGAGAAACTGGGTTTGGATTTGGCCGGGTTGCTCATTTTATTTCCAACGGCGGCTTTCCACGACCCGCAGGGTCAGGAATAAAAACAAAAAAGTGATGCTGGTGTAAAAGATGACCGTGCGCGTATCCACCACGCCCCGCGAGAGGTCGTTCATCTGGTCAAACAGATTCAGGCAGGACCAGAGCTGCGCCTGCCAGCCCTCGGCGTTCAGGTTGTTTCTGGCCCACCAGGCCAGCGTGAACTGGCTGATGCCGAACGCGAGCGAGATCATGGCCGCCACCATCTGGCTGCGGGTCAGCGCCGAGGCCAGGCAGCCGAACGACAGAAAAAATCCGCCGGCCAGGACAATGCCCAGGTACGTGCCGCCGAGCGTGCCCAGGTCCAGCACGCCGGTCTGGTTGGTGAAACGGCCCACAATGAACAGGCAGGCCAGCAGCGGCAGCCACATGATGAGATAGAACAGGAACGCCGCGGCAAACTTGGCGGCCACCACCTGTAGATCGCGCACCGGCGTGGTCATCAAGGTTTCAAACGTGCCGGAAGCCTTTTCCAGCGCAAACAGGCGCATCGTGATCACCGGCGTGGTGAGCAGCAGGATGATGAAGAAATAAAACGAGACGAAAAACATCTGCGTGATGGGCATGGGCCAGGCATCGCCGCCCTGGGCATCAATCAACTGCACAAAACTTTCGCCGGTCAAAAACGCAATGGCGGCAATGATGACGTAGCCCGTTAGTGAAAAGAAAAAAGCCGACAGCTCGCGCCGGAGCAAAACCCAGAAAATTCTCATTCCTGCTCCTCCGTTCTGGGCCGGGTTACCTGCACATAAATGTCCTCGAGGGAATGGCGGTTACGGGTCAGTTCCCGCAAGGTCCAGCCGTTCTCGCGGGCCAGTGAGAAAATGATGGGCCGCAAGTCGCAGCCATTGCGGGGTGTCAACGCACAGCGAAAGAAATCGCCTTCGCTGGGTGATACGTCGAAATGCTCCACTTCGGGCAAATCTTCCCACGCCGCGTTCAAGGTTTCCAGGGGCGCGGCGATTTCCGCAATGACCTGGCTGCCGCCGGCCATCCGCCGCTGCAAATTTTCCGGTGTGTCCGAGGCCAGCACCCGGCCGTTGAACATGATTAACACGCGGCCGCACATCATTTCCACTTCCGGCAGAATATGGGTGGAGATGAGCACCGTATGTTTGCCGCCGAGGCTTTTAATCAGGGAGCGGACCGAGCGGATCTGGTGCGGGTCCAGGCCAATGGTCGGTTCATCGAGAATAATCAGGTCCGGCTCATGTACCAGGGCATCGGCCAGGCCCACGCGTTGCTTGTAGCCCTTGGAAAGCTGGCCGATGACGCGGCGGCTGACATCGGTCAGGCCGCATTGCTCCATCACCATGGACACGCGCTCGCGGGAATGCCGCCAGCCCAGGCCCTTGAGGCGCGCACGGAATTTCAAGTACTCGCGCACGCGCATTTCCGGGTAAAGCGGGTTGTTTTCGGGCATGTACCCGATGTGCCGCCGGGCTTCCTCGGAATCGTGAAAAATATCAAAGCCGGCCACGCGCACGGTGCCGCTGGTGGCGGGCATGAAGCCTGACAGCACGCGCATGGTCGTGCTCTTGCCCGCGCCGTTCGGGCCGAGCAGGCCAACGATTTCGCCGCGCGCCACGGAGAACGAGATATCGTCCACCGCCGTGCGACCGGCGTATCGTTTCGTCAAGTTGGAGACTTCAATCATTAGTTTTACGAACCATTAAAAGCGTGTCTCAGTGTAGCTGAAAAATGCCGGCTGCGGCTAATAAAAACTTCCGCCAGCTACGGCCTGCATATTTGGGTCTTTGACCGATTATCCGTGACAATGTTCACAACCCACGGGTCTGGAGCGGATAAAAAAATACTGTAGCCATCCGGTCAGATGGAAGTGGCAGCCGGTTCTTTTGATTTTTGGCTTTGTTTCGGCTCAGTCGCAGGTCGCTGCAGACATGCTCCTTCGCCAAAACCTCGCCAAAAAATCAAAACTCCCGGCTCCGAACGGCTACACAATTTTTTAATCTGCTCTAAACACGGAAGCCTGTTCCGGGGAGGGCACGGCTACCATGTGAAAACACCAGCGGCGGGGGAAAGTTTCACGCCGAAACCGCCTTGCGACCTGTCCCGGTGAAAGAGAGGACTGGGCTACTTCAGCTTCTTGACGAGCACCTTGGAATTTCTTCCGCTTTGATCGTATTTCTCGCGGCGGCCCGGCGGCAAATCGTCCGGGGTGCCCTCGCTGAAACCGCCCTTGGATTGAAAATAGGTGAACGCCTGGGTGGAAAGCGTCAGCAGCTCGTTCAAGTTCTGTTCCTTGGCCCGGCTCTCCACGAATTGAATCAGCTTCCGGCCAATGCCGTGATTTTCGTGCGAGGGATTGACGTACAGGCACGCGAGTTCACCCTTTTTGTGGTCGGGATAAACATGCAAGGCCACGCAGGCGACCGGGTTTTTGTCCGTTTCAAAAATGAAATAGTCGCCGAGATTTTTCTCAATGGACGCCCGGCTGCGGCGCACGAGTTCATCGGCTTCCACCGCCTTTTTCGTCAGCAATTGGATGGCCCGGATGTCTTTCTTCTGCGCGCGGCGGATTTGCTGGTATTCGTTCGCGTAAATCAACGTGCCCACGCCGTCGTTGGAAAACACCTCCGCCAGCAGGCCCTCATCGACTTTGCCATTGATGACGTGCACGCGCGGAATGCCCGCCTTGCAGGCGGTCACGGTATGGAGCGCCTTGGAAAGCTGCTCGGGGGCGATGTCGTTTTTTTGCAGCACCAGCACGGATTCAAAATCCGCCAGCAACATTTGCCGGATGAGCCGGCCTTGCACCAGAATGCCGTCCTGCGGCGTGATGAACATCAGCTTAACGGCCTTTAGCGCCTCGGCCACGGCCACGGCCACGCTGTCGGAATTCACGCGATACGTTTTGCCGTCGCCGTCAAAGCCCAAGGGCGGGATGACTGGAATAATGCCCTGCGCCAGCAAGGTCTGGAGCAAATCCACATCCACGCGTTCCACCCGGCCCGTGAATAAATGGTCCACGCCCTGCAAGATGCCTTGCGGGTGGGCGATGATGGCGTTGGGGCAGGCGGCCCGCAGGTCGTTGGCGGACAAGCCTTCCAGAATTTCGTGGGTCAACCGGTTGGCCGCGTCCAGGGCGATTTGCAGCGTGGCGGCATCGGTGATGCCGGTGCCATCGAGGTTCGATGGCTTCACGCCCTGCTTCTCCGCGAGCGCCTTGATCTGCGCCGACGCGCCATGCACCAATACCACGCGGATGTTCAGCGAGCGCAGCACGGCCACGTCCAGCAGCAACGTGGCGAAATTTTCGTCGGTTACAATCGCGCCATCCAACGCGAGGACAAAGGTCTTCTCGCGGAATTGCGGAATGTATTGCAGGATGCCCCGCAGGTCGGTTGGTTTCATTTCAACACAGAATAACTAGCCGGTTTCCAGCGCGATTCAATAAATAATTTCGGGAACCGGCTGGGCATCCCGGCTTTGCCACGGCTGGCAAACCGCTGGACGGGCCTCACAAACATTTAATCAGCGCGTCCAGGCAGCGTTCGTTTTCCTGCTTGGTGCCAATGGAAATGCGAATCCACTCGGGCAATTGATAGCCGCCCATGGGCCGGGTAATGACACCAAGTTTTTGCATGTCATTGAAAACGCGCTGGCCATCACCCACCCGCACGAGGATGAAATTCGCGTAGGACGGGACATATTCGAGCTTCAAGCTCCGCAGCGCTTTCGCGAAAAATTCCAGGCCGCCGAAATTATTCGAGCGGGTCTTGTGCACATGCGCGTCATCGTCCAACGCCGCCAGCGCGGCGGTTTGCGCCAGCAGATTGGCGTTGAACGGCTGCCGGATTTTCTCCAGCGCGGAAATCAAACCCGCCTCCGCAATACCGTAACCGATGCGCACGCCGGCGAGCCCGTAAATTTTTGAGAACGTCCGCATCAGGATCAGGTTCTTCCGCGCGCCCAACCGGATGAGCGGCACGAAATCCACCGGGTCATCAAGAAATTCAATATAGGCTTCGTCCAACACGAGCAAGACGTCGTCCGGCACTTCGTTGACGAACTTAATCAAGTCTTCGCGTGCGGCCAGGGTGCCGGTGGGATTGTTCGGGTTGGCCACAAAAACAATGCGCGTGCGCTCGTTGATGGCGCGCAGCATGGCGGGAAGGTCGTGACCATAATTTTTCGCCGGCACGGTGATCACGCTCGCGCCGGACATCTTGGCCACGATGGGATAAATCGCGAAACAGTATTGCGATACCACCACGTTGGTATCCGGTCCTAGCAACGCATGGGAGACGAACTCGATAATCTCGTTGGAGCCGTTGCCGAGCACGAGGTTCGCCGGTTCTACCATCAGCTTGGCCGCCAATTTTTGTTTCAGGTAAAAGGCATTGCCATCCGGATAAAGATTTACGCCCGGAATGGCCTTGTGCAGCGCGGCCACGGCGAGCGGCGACGGGCCAAAGGGATTTTCGTTGGACGCCACCTTGATGATGGAATCCGCCGCCAACCCAAGTTCGCGGGCGACTTCCTCAATAGGCCGACCGGGCTGGTAGGTTGGCAACGTTTTTAAATAGGAACTCAAGGGCAGTGACATAAAAACTTAGAGTGAATCGATGATTTTCTTTACGTTGACGTGCTGGGCCACGAGGTTGCGAATGAGCGAGATTTTGCCCGCATCCGTCGGCCGCGTTTTGACGGTGAGGGTGTGAACCTTTGAGGCAACCTGATAGCTGTCCGCGTTCACCAGCAAGACGGGCACGGGCAGCGCCTGCAATGCTTTCAAAATGCCTTCGCCCGGCCGCAGGCCGCCGGTCAATACGATGCCGGCCATTTTCTCGCTACTGTTTGGCGCGGTCATGGCGCCGGCGGCCAGCAGAATATCTTCACGGTCGCCGGGCGTGATGAGCAGCACGCCGCGCTTAAAGAATTTTGTGGCGTTCTGCACACTCATGGCGCCCACCACCACATCCTCCACCAAGGCATCGAGCGCGGGCGGATGATTCAATAACTCGGCCTGCAATTCCTCGCGGATCAAGTCCACGGTCGGTTTGGACAACAAATGTTCGTGCGGTAACACGCCCAGCAAATCCAGGCCTTTGCGCCGCAGCCCGCTGCGGACGAACCGCGTGATCTCCGGAATTTTTTCCGGCAAAACTTTATTGATGATGACACCAATGATTTCCACGCCTTCCTTCTCGAACAAAGCCTGGTTGAGCGCGACCTCGTCAATCGGTTTGCCGATGCCGCCTTGCGAAACGATGATCACCTTGCAGCCGAGCGTCTTGGCTACCTGGGCGTTGGACAGGTCAAACACCGAACCCACGCCGGCATGGCCGGAGCCTTCGCACAGCACAAAATCTTTTTCCCAAGCCACGCGGTCAAAGGAGCCCTGGATTTTTTTGACCAGCGCCTCGTTGTTGGCCGATTGCAGATATTTGCGCGTAAATGCCGGTTCCACGGCGATGGGGCTCATGTCCACCAGCGGGCAATTCAACTGATAGACCGAATCCATCAGCACCGAGTCCTCGTCGATTTTTTGTTCTTCAATCTGCACAAACCGCTGGCCGACCGGTTTGATATAACCCACGCGCGGGAAATGTTTTTGCAGCGCCGCAATCAGGCCCAGCGACACGGTGGTCTTGCCATCGTTCTGGCGGGTGGCGGCGATAAAAACGCGCGGGGTGGCAGTGTTCATTGAAGACAAAAGGCGGAGCGGGTCATGACTGTTGCAGCCACCGGCGTTGAATTTTCCAGGTCCATCAATCGCCGGGCAATTGTTTGTCTGCGCCGGGATAAAGCTTTTGATAGTCCGTGGCCTGCACGCCCACAATGGCGGCCACGCCGAGGATGTCATGCGAGCTTGAGCCGCGGGAAACATCCGCCGCCGGACGATTCAAGCCCAGCAACACCTGTCCGTAGCAATTGGCACGGCTGAGCAGCCCCACCATTTTGCTGGCGATGTTGCCGGAATTGAGGTCGGGGAAAATCAATACATTGGCGCGGCCGGCCACCTGGCTGTCATGTAATTTGCGCGACGCCACTTCCGGCACCAAGGCCGCGTCCACCTGCAATTCGCCGTCAAAATCCGCTTCCACACCCAACTGCGACGCCTTGTTGCGGGCCTGGGCCGTGGCGGCCTGCATCTTGCCGATGGACGGATGCGCCGCGCTGCCCTTGGTCGAAAACGAAAGCAACGCCACGCGCGGACGGATGCCCAGCAAATGCCGCGCAAGCCGGGCGGTGGAAACCGCGATGTCCGCGAGCTGGTCCACGGTCGGTTCGGGAATCACGCCGCAGTCGGCCATGAACAACGTGCCGTTCTCGCCAATGCGTGTATCGTCCACTTCCATCACCATGCAACTGGATACGGCGCTGATGTCTGGCGCTGCGCGCACGATTTGAAACAACGGCCGCAGCACGCTGCCGGTGATGTGCGACGCTCCCGAGATCAAACCATCCGCCTGGTGCATGGCCAGCATCATGGAGCCGTAAAAATTCGGCTGCATCATGGCCTCGCGCGCCTCGGTCTGGCGCAGGCCCTTTTCCTTGCGCACGCGATAAAGGCGGTTGGCAAAATTCTCAAAGTCTTCGCTGGCGGCGGGATTGATGATGCGAACGCCTTCGAGGGAAATTTTCAAGTCCTCGGCCACGGCACGAATTCTGGCGGGCTCGCCCAAAACAATGGGCGCGCCGAGCCGGAGCGCTTGAAACTGCCGCGCGGCCTGCAAAATGCGCGGTTCTTCCCCTTCGGGAAACACCACGCGTTTGGGATGCCGTTGCATCTTTTCGATGACATTGCCAATGAAACGCATAGCCGTAAGTTAACCGTCCAGTGGGAAACTGCAAAACCAATTTCAACCCTGTTGAAGCGCAATGACTTGTAAAATTGCCGCCGGGGTCTTGCGGCGGCACGGATTGGCGGCAAAACGGCAGCCAGCCGGCACTTCAGGCAGGCTGCAACTTGAGAATTTTCCATATTCGGCTATTTTGGCGCATGCCAATTTACGAATTTCATTGTGAAAAGTGCGAGCGCGACAGCGAAATCCTCGTGCGTTCCTCCGACTGGACCGGCACCAAGTGCCCCCATTGCGGATCGAGCAAGCTGGACAAGAAATTTTCCACGTTCGCGGCGGCGGGTGCCGGTGAAAGTTCGCCTGCCAAGAAATCCGGTGGCGGACATGGTTGCGGCGGGCATTGTAGCTGCCACTGAACCGATTTGGATTTACCGGAATTTAGCGCGGGCAAATTTCCCGCGCGGAAATTTGCGAGAGGTTTTCCACCGTCCAATCGGCGGCATGTTCCTTGAGTTCCCCGTACTTGGAGCCGCCCGTGGCCACGGCCAAAGTTTTGGCACCGATAAATTTGCCGCATCGCACATCGAACGGCGTGTCGCCGATGACCACCACTTCTTGGGGTTGCAAATGCAGGTCCAGCACGCGGCGGCCGCGTTGCAGCGCGGCCACGGCAATGTGATTGCGGTCTTCATGGTCGTCGGCAAAACCGCCCATCACAAAAAAATCCCACAGGCCAAAGCGGCGCAGCTTGATTTCCGCGCCGAGCTGGATGTTGCCGGTGAGCAGGCCGAGCATGGGCGGCTGGGGCAGTGCCCGGAGTTCGGCGATAAATTGGGTGATGCCATGGCATTCGCCGCCGGTGCTTTCCGCCACGATATGTTCCAGCCAGAAAACATAGTTCTCGAAGAACAACTGGAAATTTTCCTGCGACTCCGGAACGCCATGGATCCGGAAAAATTCGCGCACCAGGCTGACGTCCGTGCGCCCGGCAAATTTCATGCGCTCCGCCCCGTGCTTGAGGCCAAAAACGGTGGCAAACGTCTGCGAAAACGCCTTGGTACCAGCGCCGCCCGTATGTACGAGCGTGCCGTCAATATCGAATAAAACCAGCCGGGTCATGCGCCGATATTTTAGCAGGAGATTCGCTGCCAGCCAGATTTTTAAGCAGTCTTCAAACGCTCTATAGCATTTTAATTAAAAGTTTAGCTATATTCTCCCCGGACATTGCGGTTGGAACGCGGATTGTCCTCAATCCGCAGCGTGTAAATTGGCCGGTGCGTTTGCAATTAGGAATTGGCAGCGGCACCTTGCCGCCCCTTTTCGGAGGGACGAGTTATACGAGTCCCCAATCTTGCTCCCGGCAGGCGACCTCTGTAGCGGCGCTCATACAACGCCGCTACAGGGTTGCCCTTTATGCGTCGTTTTCACTCGTGGTAATTTGTGGATTCAATCGTAGCCCCCGGCTTCGGCGGATATATGTCGCCCCGCTGGGGCTTGGATTTTTGTTGGAGCTGGTTTCTACAAATATGTCGCACCTAACGGTGCTGGGAGACGGCAAGGCACCGCTCTTATCTGAAACCTTAACCCTCTTGATCACTTGAAACTGAACACTTCACACTCTCCATCAACCTTGACCCTGTAACCTGTCTTCTTTGTTCCCTTTGTTCCTTGGTTGTTCAATCAATTGGCAGCGGCACATTGCCGCTCGCGGTCCGAAAATGCGGCTATAGTTATAGTTTAACGGCCCTAACGCTTGCAGTTGTAGTCAGCGCGGGAATATTTTTTGGCCGCCAATTCCCCGGCTTGTTGCTGCAACAGCGCATCCGGCTTCAACGTCGTCCAAGTCACGTGAAACTGTTTTTCCGCCACGCGGGCCATGGCCTTTTCAAAATCTACACGCTGCAACGGCAGCGGCGGCGGTTGGATGGAACCTTGGATGAGCAGGCCCAACTGATTGCGCCGTTGCGCGGCACCGGCGATTTTTTTGCCATGCCAGAGCAGGTCAAATTTTTCGTGTCCCACGAAACACTGGCCGGGCAACGATTTTTTGCAGCACGGCGCCAGTTCGGTGGTCACATTCAATTCCGCGAACGCCAGGCGCAGCCAGTCGTGGATGCGCCGGTAGCTTTCCTCCGCCTTGAGCGAGTGCCAGGCGTGGCCCGGTGGAAATGCCGCGCTGTAGGTCCAGTCAAGGTCGTGTGGCACGATGCCGCCGCCCGTGGGACGCCGGATGAGCGGTCGCAACTGCGTGGTGCGCGCGACCTCCGAATATTTTTGGAAATAGCCGAAGGTGGCCGCCGGTTCCGTCCAGCCATAGAAACGCAAAACGGGTTTCCCCAGCCGCGCGACGTTTTCCAACAAGGCTTCGTCGCAGGCCATGTTAAAAGCCGCTTCGCAACCTCCTGAATCCAGCAGCAGAAACGGGTCTTGAGTGCTCGGTGTTTCTGCGCTGCCAGATGCGGTATGAGGTGATTCAGAAGCGGGATTGGCCGGGCTCATGATTTCACCCCCACTTTCAGGCAAAGCTCGCTGATTTCACATTCGGCGCAATTCGGTTTGCGCGCGTCGCAACGGCGGCGGCCATGCCAGATGAGCCAGTGGCTGAAGTCGGTCCATTCCGCCGGCGGCACCAGCTTCATGAATTCCTGTTCCAATTTCACGGCATCGGTTCCCTTCACCAGGCCGAAGCGATTGCCCAGCCGCGTCACGTGCGTATCCACGACCACGCCCACATTAATGCCGAAAGCATTGCCGAGCACCACATTGGCGGTTTTGCGGCCAACGCCCGCGAGCGAATGCAGTTCCTCCATCGTGCGCGGCACTTCACCGCCAAACTTTTCCACGAGCGCCGCGCAACACGCTTTGATGTTCTTCGCCTTGTTTTTGTAAAAGCCGGTGGAACGAACGTCGTTTTCGAGCGCGGGCAGATCTGCCTTCGCAAAGTCACCGGCGCTGCGATATTTTTTGAACAACTCGGCCGTGACCAGGTTCACCCGTTTATCCGTGCATTGGGCGGAGAGGATGGTGGCCACCAGCAGCTCCAGCGGATTGGAAAAGTTTAATTCGCAATGCGCAGTGGGATAAACCCGTTTCAACACAGAAATGATTTTCTGTGTGCGGGCAATTTTTTGGGCGATGGTCTCGCGCGGCATCAGCATGATTTTGTCACAGCTTGGCCAAAAGAAAAAGCCCGGACGCGAACGTCCGGGCTTGAAATGTGTGCGCAGTTATTTTGCGGGCGCGTTGGTGGACGTGGTGCTGGCATCCGTTGAGGTTGTGCCTGTATCTTTGCCATTCTTTTTTGCGGCTGTGGCTTTGTCGGCGGCATCGCGCGCGTTTTGCACCTCCAAGGACGGCGGATTGCCGTGTTGACCTTTTGTCCAGCCGTAAAGCCGGCCCTGGCTGTCGTTCAGGAACGCCCAGATAAACCAGACAATAAATGCGAGGAACAACAGCTTGGGCCAAACCGGGCGCTTTTCAGCAAAGGCATCGGTCGAACCAAAGGTGGCACCCGGCGGCAAGGTTGCCACGCCGGTGAGCGCGCCGCCAAACGGCACATTCATCTTGGCCTTGGCGTTTACTGCCCAGCCGTTGGCATCGAGAATGGGGCCCAAGTTCCGTTTGCGCAGCTTCAGCCAGGCAATGGCCATGGAGGGAGCTGAAATCACCAGCATAATGCCGGCAATCACCAGCGGCACCTGCCATTGCTCGAATTTACCGAGGAAGGCTAGCACGCCCGCAAACGCCGTGGCCAACGCACCAATGGCCAAGCTTAACAGGGCAATGACACTCGGGTCGAACGCCGGTTTCGCCGGGGCTGCCGGCGTGGCGGCGGGCGCAGTGGCAATGGGCGCGTTCGCGGTGGCGGTCAGTTGCGAGTTTACATCCGCATCTGCCGCCGCCGCCTGTTTGGCGGCACGTTCCTCGATCATCCGCACCAATTTCTTGTACGGCGACCAGAAGGCCTGGCGGATGCTGATGGGATTTTCCACAATTTTTGTGATCGTGGCGTCCCAGTCCACTCCCTTGCGGTCATAGAAAATACCGTTGCGACCAACGATGAGATTATCCGCATCGCCGCCTGTGAAACCAGCGACGATGGTCATTTTTTCGCCCGTGCCTTTGCGCGCGCAATCGCAATAGGCCAGATAGGTGCCGGCCATCCCGGCCATGGCCGCGTGTCGTCCGGCATCGTCTACTGTCAGGCAGAGTTCGCAACTGCGTTGGTCCAGGTAAAGTGTACCCGCCTGGAAAATCGCCTTTTCTTTGCGGCCGTAAAAATCGCCGAAATTAACAAAGTTGCGGCACAGCTTCGCCAGGTCCCGGTGATAATGAATCAACCGGTGCAGGCCGATTACGGCCACGGAATTTCCTTCCTCGGCCTTGTCTTTGGCAATCAAGGCGGTGAGGGTTTCCCGGGCCTTGCTGGCGAGGATTTCCCGGGCGCGTTGGAGGCCGATTTTTTCGATTGAGCCGCCGGTCTTGCTGGCATTCCAGGCGTCGAAGGCGGCGAGTTTGCCGATGAGCGCATTCCAGTCGGCTTCGGTTAAAACAGTTTTGGCCCCGAGCAACGGAGCAATGGCGCTGGCTTGCAACGCAGCGATGGCTCCCGCCCACGCCGGGTTGATGCCCTGTGTCAGCGGCAGCGGAGTGGTGGCACCCACTTGGGCCAGCGGAAGGCCCGCAATGTCCGCATGGTTGCTGGTGAGGTCTTTGGCACCCAAGGCGGCATATTCTTTTTCGTCGCGATTCAGCGCATTGACGGCGCGCGGGTCGAATGCGGCCAGCCGGCCACGGGCAAAATAATCTTCCACCTTGGCTTTAACGGCTTTTACGGCTCCGGCGGCGGCCTCGGTATTCACTCCCAAGGGCAAGATGGTGGCATCGCCCTCGGCTTTTTTCCACCAATCAGAATACGCAGTGGCCTCGGCAAAAAACTGGTCCAGTTTGGCCTGCCCAATACCGGGCTTTCCGCTGGTATCGTTGTCAGCGCCAAGACACTTGATAATGTCGGCGATGACTGCTTTGGTGGCGTCATCGCTGGCGGTTTCGGCTGGTACGATGCCATCGCCGTTAAAAGGTTTGGCGGCAAAGGTGGCGGCAGCGGCGGCCGCCTCAGCAAAAGTCACTTCGTCGTTGTCGTTCTTGCCCAGCACCTGACGGGCAAATTGCGCAATTAATTTTCCTTCCGGCGTGGCGTCGTTGATGGCGGAAGGACGCAAGGTGGCGTTGCCTTTGAGCAGGTCATCCGGGTTCTTGAGCAATCCGCCGGCCCATTTGGCGGCGGCAATGAGTTCCGGCGCACGCACCCGGCCGTCCTTGTCAGTGTCGATCAAGGCAAGGGTGGTCTTGTCAAATTCCACCCCCGAGGTTGGGCAAGCCAGCGCCACCCAGAGCTTCTGGTCGAGTTGATCCAGATTAAGGAGGTCAGCGCCGGAACTGATGATGACTTGATTAAATCCGCCCGCGCGGAAGAATTTCCATTGATGGCTCATAATGATTGAATGTTTAGCTCCTGATTTTGTTCGCCAGCATAGATACCCAGTGTTTTTACGCCAAGCAAACATTATTCACGGCGGCGCTGCGCACCGGCAAATCCGCCGCCGGGTTCAACCGCCAGGCCGGCGTTTCAAACGCCTTCAATCCCTTTGAGATACGAGAAAATCAGCTCGGGCAGGTCGCGGCTGTAGCCGCCTTCGAGGATGGTGAACAGGGGTATGTTCAGGCCGCGCAACGTCTGGCCGAGCCAGTGAAAATCCTCGGGCAACAATGCGCCATCCGCTAGCGGATCACGCAGGTACGCATCGAACCCGGCTGACACGGCGATCAATTCCGGACGGAAACTGCGCATGTCATCGATGGCATGCGAGAGCTTGGCGCGATAGGTCAGGCGGGGCGTGCCGGCGGGCACGGGATAATTAAAACAATTGCGCCCGTGATTTTCCGCGCCGGTGTCCGGATATCCGGGATGTTGATGCACTGAAAAAAATTCCACGCCCGGCACGTTCATCAAAATATCGTCCGTGCCGTTGCCATGATGAACGTCAAAATCAAACACGGCCATGCGTTTGGTGCCCGTGGCCATGGCTTCCAAGGTGGCAATGGCCACGCTATTCAAATAACAAAAACCCATTGATTTGGTTTTGCCGGCGTGATGGCCCGGCGGCCGCATGAGGCTGAAAGACGATTTACCCTCGCGCGCCAGCTTGAGCGCATCCACGGCGGCGGCGGCGGCGGCGCGGGCATGGCTCGAAATGTTTTCGAAGAACGGCGTGTCAGCATCGAAATCTTGCGGCACGTCGAGGCGGGCCAGCATATCCACTGAATGCGCGCGCTGGAGTTGCTCATCCGTCACGCTGGTGGGCGCGGTCCAGGTCAACGGCAGTTCAGTCTGTTTTTTCAGCAGCTCGATGGTGGCAGTGATTCGTTGCGGGCGTTCGGGATGGCCCGCGCGCGAGTATCCGGTGCAAGTTTCATTACAAATGATAATCACGCCGAAGTGTACCATAAACCATCATGAAGAAACACGAAATTTAACTGCTGACAAAAACCGGCGGTACGTGGGGCAAATCGCAGGTTGACAGCACGGCAGACTGCGCGGGAAGATAATCACGCATACGCGAGCGACATTCGCCTGCCGTTGCGTTCGCACACAAATGAACAGCATCACTGCCAGCCGCATTGCTGCCGCCGCCGGATTTCTGGCCGTGGCTTTGGGTGCGTTTGGCGCGCATGGCTTGAAGGACCTGCTCGGTCATAACGGCACGGCGGCTATCTGGGACAAGGCCGTGTTTTATCATTTCATCCACACGGTCATGCTTTTTGTGATCGCGACTCGCAAACCGTTTCCGCGCGTGGCGTGGTGGGGTTTTCTGCTCGGCATTATCTTTTTTTCCGGCTCGCTTTATACGCTGGCCATCACGAACGTGCGCTGGCTGGGGGCAATTACGCCCGTGGGCGGCGTGAGTTTTTTGGTGGGCTGGACGTGCTTGTTTTTAAAACCGCAGACAGAAAATTGATGCGCCCGTCTGCAATAACTCGAATTTGCGTGGTGCTCTTATTGGGGATGGCCGCACTGTTTGTTACTGGTTGCGCTACGGACAATGCTCCGCCGCCGGCATCCAGTGCAACGTCCAATACGGTTCAAAGCTCCGGCCCGACCGTGAGCGGGTATATTGACATAGGCACCGAGAAACGTTTCGGTAAATAGAAGCTACGACGAACGCACCTCAGAGCAGATAAACACAGAGGTGAAAAACAGGTTGAAAGGGTCAAGGTTTCAGGGCGGCAAGGTGCCGCAGCCCACAATTGAACAACCAAGGAACAAAGAAAACAGGTTACAGGGGCAAGGTTGATGGAGAGTGTGAAGTGTTCAGTTTCAAGTGATCAAGAGGGTTAAGGGTTAAGATAAGAGCGATGCCTTGCCGTCCCCCAGCACCGTTAGGTGCGACATATTTGTAGAAACCAACTCCAACAAAAATCCAAGCCCCAGCGGAGGGTGTTACGAATTGAAAACTGGTCACCCTTGATTTCATTGAGCGAAATTGGTGAGGCTCGATTTCGACGATATTCGTCGTTCTTGCGTGATACTTTCATTTGTGGGGGAATTGCATGAAAAAACCATACGAAACTCCGTCAGAAGCCGAAACCATCAGTTTCTAGCGCGTAGTAATTGTTAGTAAACATCTTGCGGGTAATATCGTAACACCCTCCAGCGGGGCGACATATATCCGCCGAAGCCGGGGGCTACGATTGAATCCACAAATTACCACGAGTGAAAACGACGCGTAAAGGGCAACCCTGTAGCGGCGTTCTATGAGCGCCGGAAAGGTGTGGATTTATTGGGATATCGACGGCGGTCTGTGGCCGCTACAGAACCGCGCAGGTGGTAACCCGCACCAAGCCTAACAAGCCTGTTGAAATATCCAGGGAACGCCGCGTGAGGGCACGCGGCCTACATGATTTCCCCGAAAACACGGACTTTGTAGGCCCGGTGCCCTCACCGGGCGAGCTTTTCAACGGGCTGCTAAACGGCGTGCGCGGAGCGCCCGCCCGCCCTTGGCAGGTTCAATTTACAATTTGGAAATCTGTCGCAGCCTCTCAGTAGAAGTTTAGGACTCGTGTGGTAGCCGTCTGCAAAGACCGTCCCTCCGCATGATTACAGTCGTCGCACCTGAAACCTTTAACCTTGACCCTGTAACCTGTCTTCTTTGTTCCCTTTGTTCCTTGGTTGTTCAATCAATTGGCAGCGGCACCTTGCCGCTCGCGGCCCAAAATGGGGGCACGGTTTTTCTGCAAACGACTTAACGCTTTAGGTTTGCCATCTTCAAGCCGTGGCTTTCGGGTGCGTTGGTGCGTTTCTTGATGGCGTCCACGCGCTGGTACATGACCTGTTTATTCACGCTATAGAGCTGCGCGGTTTCGTCCGTGATTAAATCTTCTTCAAAGGCCTTGCACAGCGATTGTTCAAAACTATGCCAGCCCATGGTGCCGCCGGCTTCGATGATGTCTGAAAAACGGCGGTTTTCATTTTCACCGAGCAACATCGCCTCGCGGCTGCGCAGGTTGCTGCCCATCAATTCCGTCACGAGCAACCGCCCGCCTTCCTTCTTGGGCACCAGGCGCTGGCTGACGATGTAGCGCAGCGAGCCGGCCAGGCGTTCGCGCACCTGCTGTTCTTCGTCCTTGCTGAACATGCCCAAAATACGGTTGATGGTCTGGCCGGCGCTGATGGTGTGCAGCGTGCTGTAAACCACGTGGCCGGTTTCGCCGGCGGTCAGGGCAATTTCCATCGTATCGCGGTCGCGGATTTCACCTACAAGAATGATCTTGGGGGCCTGGCGCAAGGCGGCGCGCAAGCCGTCGGGGAAATTATAAAAATCGCGTCCCATTTCCCGCTGGCTGAAGGTGCATTTCAACTGCGGATGCATAAATTCCACCGGGTCTTCCAGGGTGACAATATGGTACTCGCTCTTTTGGTTCACCTCGTTGAGAAGGGCCGCCAGCGTGGTGGTTTTGCCGCTGCCCGTGCCGCCCGTGACAAACACCAGCCCGTTTTTTTCCTTGATGATGTCGTAAAACACCGGCGCAAGGTTCAATTTTTCCATGGTGGGCACTTGCGAGGACAAGCGCCGGAGCACCATCGCGTAATTACCCACCTGACGGTAGATGTTCACGCGGAAACGGCAGATGCCTTCCAACGAATAACTGCAATCGCACGAACCGGCCTTGGCGAGGTCGTTGATCAACCGTTCGTTGCCGGCGATGATGCCGAAGGCAAGGCTTTCGATGCGCGCGCCAGTGAGGACGGGCTCCGGGCAATTGGGCGGCGTGATCAGGCGGCCATAGATTTCCGACTGCGGAGGTTTGCCCGTCACAAAAATCAAATCAGAGATGCCTTCCGCGCTCTGAATCAACTGGGTCAGGAGCCGGTCAAGTTCGGGAATGGGTACGGGATTCATCTGGTCTTAAAATGGTCTTAAATATTAAATGTCCGTTTGGCCGCAAACAAGCCGCCAGAAATCCGCGGCCTCAAATTCACGGCTTCCTGATGCGCTCTTTATGTGTTTTTGCCGGCGCCCGTATGTGGTGAGAAATTTTCAGGTTGGACAGTCCTTGTCCCACCTCGCCCGCTATCTTTAACGAAATATGACAACCTTAACGCTTATTTCCCACACCCGGTCTGACCGGCCTTGGGCGACCGCCACGGCGGCCGCACCGTCTCCTTTTCGGCAATTTCCCCGCCGGCCTGAAGCAAAATTAAATCAACTGCAACCGAATCAGGCCGAAAACACCGGCGGCCCAACAAACCATCGGTTGCCTGCCGTCCGCGTTTGACTATTCGCACAAACTTCTCTACCGTCGCCTGCACAAAAAAACCGATTAATTTATGGCTGCCAAATCCGAAAAATCCACCGAAAAAACTGCCGAGAAATCCGCTGAAAAAACGGATAAATCCACCGAGAAAGCCGCTGCTGCCGCCCCCGATAACAAGGCCAACGCCGCGCGTGACCGCGAACTCGAAGCCGCAATTTCCAGTATTACCAAAGCCTACGGCGACGGTGCCATCATGCGCCTTGGCGATGCCCAGGCACTGAAAAAGATTGAAGTCATTCCCACCGGCGGCCTGGCCATTGACCTCGCGCTGGGCGTGGGCGGTGTGCCGCGCGGGCGCGTGATCGAGATTTTTGGGCCGGAATCCTCCGGTAAAACCACGTTGATGCTGCACGTCATTGCCAACGCCCAGAAAGCCGGCGGCCTGGCGGCGTTCATTGACGCGGAACATGCGCTGGACCCCGGTTACGCCAAAAAATTGGGCGTGAACCTGGATGACCTGCTGGTTTCCCAGCCCGACAGCGGCGAAGAAGCATTGACCATTTGCGAGACGCTGGCCCGTTCCAACGCACTGGATGTCATTGTGGTGGACTCAGTTGCCGCGCTCGTGCCCAAGGCCGAACTCGAAGGCGAGATGGGCATGGCCACGATGGGTATGCAGGCGCGTTTGATGTCGCAGGCCCTGCGCAAACTCACGGCCATCCTGAATAAATCCAAGTGTACATGTATTTTCACGAACCAGCTCCGCGAAAAGGTCGGGGTCATGTTCGGCAACCCCGAAACCACGCCCGGCGGCAAGGCTTTGAAGTTCTACGCCAGCGTGCGTATTGATATTCGCCGCAAGGACACCCTCAAGGACGCCGCCGGCAACGCCGTGGGCAATCATACCCGCGTCAAGATTGTCAAAAACAAGGTCGCCCCGCCGTTTGCCGAGGCCGAGTTCGACATCATCTATAACCACGGCATCGACAAGGAAGGCTGCATTATCGAGGTGGGTATCGAGCATGGCGTGGTGGAAAAGAAGGGCGCGTGGCTGCAATTTGACGGTGCGCTGATTGGCCAGGGCAAGGAAGCCGCCCGAAAAGCCCTCGAAGAGAAGCCCGAGCTGGCCCAGAAGATTGTCGACGCCATCATGGCCAAGCGCGCTTTTGTGCCGGCTGTGGAGACGAAGGAGACGAAGGAGACTAAATAACGAGACATGGGGCTTTTTCTATCAGGTTCAGGCGTATGCGGTGCCAGCGTTGCTGACATAGAAAAAGCCTTAAACTCTTATCAATCAAAAAAGCAGCGGGAATTTTGTCCTGCACAAGTTTCGGAAGTTCAATCCAATACCCTGATCATATCCGAGTCGCCTGAAAAGAGGGTGTTTGTCCTCTATCCGTCGGAATTTTTTGAATGGGACGAACTATCGCAATATCTCTCACTTGAATTGAACTGTGCCACATTTTCGTTCCACGTTCACGATGGGGATTTATGGATGTTTGTATTCTTCGTGAATGGAGAGGAAATGACCCGGTTCAATCCCATTCCCAACTACTGGGATGACGGAATTTCAGAAGAGGAAATGGATAGCTGGAGGGGCGATTCAGCAATAATTTCACGTTACTGGCCGGGAGTTGATCCAGAGTCTATAGACCGATATTTCGTTCGCTGGAACTTGGATGCTCCGAATCAAGAACGGGCATACCCTGAAGACGAGTTCTCCTATGGATGCGATTGGCAGATGTGTGACTTTATAAAAAAGTTGGGTTTAACGTATCCAATGGATGATAAAGGGAATATTTCGGGAAAAACCTACCATTTCCAGGTTGAATGACCTAAATCTTGGCGACTGCCGGGCAGTTTTGTTCCAAGTCAGCCAAGGGGACACATCTTGGCGGCCTGACTTAATCCAAAAAATGCGGAAAGCCGCCCTTCCGGATTGGTGTCACGGCGCGCTTGCTTTCCGGTTTGCCCCAAGTCATTATATTAGTTCGTTTTCAACCCTGCTTTGACAGGGCTTTTTTTACATGAGCAATATAGCTGATTTAGGCCTCGATTTGGACAACCTGTTCCAGCCCGCATGGGCACAGGGTAAATCCGAGGCGAACCGTTTTGAGAAATTCACCGGCGAAGAGGGCGTCAGGCCCGAACGCAGACGCAGTGACCGTGGCCCGCGCCGTGATGGCGCTGGTGGCGGTGGCGGCGGCGAACGCCGTGGCGGCGAAGGTCGTCCTGCGCGTGCCGGTGGTACCGGTGGTGGTGGCGGCGCCCGATTTGGCGACCGCAAAGGCGGCCCGCGCCGGGATGATCGTCGTGACGACCGCCGCGATGAGCGCCGGGAACGTCCCGAACCGCCCGCGCCCCTGCCCGAGCTGAACGTGGCTTTCATTCCCGAAGAAAAGGGCGTGGAACAACTCGCCCGGCAAATCCGGGTGACCGGCCGCGCCTATCCGCTCTTCCAAATCGCCCAGTTGATTTTGCAGAAGGCAGAACGTTATTCCGTTCACCTGACGACCAAGAAAAAAGCCGACGGCACGGCAGCCCAGCAGGTTTTTGTTTGTGCCCTGGACGACACGCCCTGGACCAGTGAAGACGAGGCCGTGGCGCACGTGCTCAAGAACCATTTCGCCACGTTTTACCAGCTCGACCGCACGCCGTGCGACCCGCCCAAGGGGGTTTATACCTTCGTGGCGCAGTGTGGCATGAGCGGGGTCATTCTTGGCCCGCCGAATTATCACGATTACCAGAACCAGTTGCGCAAACTGCATACGGAAAAATTCGCGCGCATGCCGTTTGAGGTGTTTAAGGCGCGCGTGAAAATTGTTCGCGACGAGGCCGTGGTCAAGAAATGGATCGAAGAGCAAAGCTCGAAGATCGAGTACACCTGCCTCAATGTGGCCGAGCCGCTCAAGCTGGCTTCGCTCGAGGAAGTGGAACAGCATTTCCGCGCTACGCACAAGGATTCCATCATCAAGCCGGTGGAAACCCTGACGGTGGCCGGCGCCCCGAGCCGCACGCTGAAGTGCAGCGGCCTGCAACGGCTCATCCGGCAGGAATGGGAGCATCAGCGCCATTTCCCGCTGCCGATTGCCACCAAGCTCAGCCAGCAATTTGCGACGCATGGCCTGCAATTCTTCAAGGTGAACAAGACCATCACGCACGTGAGCGTGGCGCGTCCGCAGTTCCTGGACATTGAGAGCAATCCCGTGTCCGACGGCATCAAGCGCATCGTTGAATACATCAACGCGAATCCCAAGTGCACGCGCAAAAAATTGGTGGAAGCGCTCGCGCCTACGCCGAAGGTTGCCGCTGCGCCCGCCGCCCCAGCGCCTGCGCCGTTGCCCGTTGCCCCGGCCGTTGAAGGCGAAGCCGCCCCGACGGCAGAAGCCACCGCCGCCCCGGCCAAGCCCGCGGAACCGGCAGCGCCCGAGCCTACGCCCGAGCAAACCACCGTCATGGTGGACTTGCACTGGCTGATTCATCAGGGTGCCGTGTTGGAATTTGCCGATGGTCGCATGGAAACGGCCAAGAAACCGTTGCCCAAGCCGGCCAAGCCCGAGAAGAAAGACGTGAAACCGGCTGCGGGCGAAACCGCTGCGGCTGAAACACCGGTGGCTGAAACACCGGTGGCTGACGAGGCGGCTGCGACCACGACGGAAACCGTCGAGGTGGTTGCCGAAGCTCCGACGGCCGAAACTCCAGTTGCCGTTGAATCCGCTCCGGCCCCGGCGACTGTGCCGGAAACTCCGGTCACTGGCGAAGCTGCTCCGGCGGCTTAAGTCCGAGACAAAACATTCGGCAAGACATTTTCCCGGTGCATCCGTTGGGTTGCGCCGGGATTTTTTTTGTCAAAATTGCAACTAAATCCACACGCGAGGGTTTAAGCATGGCGGATTTGTGCTAAACTATTCGGCATATGGTTTTTTCAGCCGTTTAGATGGGGAAATTGCCGGCTGGCCGGGTGGAGGGTCATTGATTTTCGATAAAATTGCATTGATTGGAAAGCCGCTCACGTTTAAGTGTTGTGGGGCGTTATGTTTGAAAACATAGGAGACATAGTCCTCTTGTTCTGGCGCATTTTGCTGGCGCTGCCACAGACGTGGCGGCAACGGCAGAAGGTGTACGAACAATTTTTTGAAATCGGCAATGCCAGCCTGTTGATGGTGTGCATGTTGTCGTTCTTCATTGGCGGCGTGATTGCCCTGAACTTCGGGCCGCCGTTGGTGGAACGCAGCTTCACCAATGCCGTCGGCGGGGTGGTAGGGCTGGCGATTGCTTTGGAGCTGGCGCCGGTCATGATGGCCATCTTGATTGCGGGCCGTATTGGCTCGGCCATGGCGGCAGAAATCGGCTCCATGCGCGTGTACCAGGAAATCGACGCCCTGCGCACCATGAACATCAACCCGATCAATTATCTGGTGTTGCCGCGCGTGGTCGCAATTTCAGTGGCGCTGCCGTTGCTGGTAGTTTTTTCCATCCTGGTGGGCTGGTTTGGCGGTGCGATGGTGGCCGACATGAACAATCACATGGAGATTCCCTTCAAAGCCTTCTTTTCGGACATGAGGGATATTGTGACCATGAAAGACGTGGCCAAGGGTATTTTTAAAAGCTTTTGTTTTGCCGTGATCGTGGGGGTGGTTTCCTGTCATCAAGGACTGACCACCATCGGCGGCCCGCGCGGCATTGGCCGCTCCGTCACCAAGGCGGTGGTGAACTCCATCGTGCTGATTGTGATTTTTGATTATATCATTACCCGTTTTTTGTTGAATGAATAGCCCGACCAACAGTCCAAATACCCAGAATGGCGAGGCTGGCGGCGTCAGCCTGGTCGTGCGCGATCTGCACAAAAGTTTTGGCGGACAAAAAGTCCTGGACGGCATTAATTTTGAAGTCCAGCCGGGCGAAATTTTCGTGATCATGGGGCCCAGCGGCAGCGGCAAAAGCGTGCTGCTGAAACATTTGATCGGACTCGAAAAACCCGATGCCGGGGAGATTCTCATCAATGGCCAGTCCATCAACACGCCGGAAATTGCGGCCAAGTATCGCATGGCGCTCGTGTTCCAATCCGGGGCGCTGCTGAATTCGTTGAGCGTGGGCGATAATGTGGGCCTCTATCTGGCCGAGCACCGGCTCAAGCCAGCCTCGGAAATCCAGCAGATCGTGACGGAAAAGCTGACGGACGTCGGCCTCAAGGACGCCCTGGATAAAATGCCCTCCGAATTATCCGGCGGCATGAAAAAGCGCGTGGCGATTGCGCGGGCGCTGGTCATTGAGCCGCAATTGATTTTGTATGATGAACCCACGAGCGAGCTGGACCCGCTTTCGTCCGTGGTGATTGGCAACGAAATCTTGAACCTGAAGCACCGCATTCATGTGACCTCCTTGGTGGTGTCGCATGACCGTGATTTGGCGTTTGGCGTGGCGGACCGGATCGCCGTCATTGCCGAGGGCAAAATCCTGACCATTGGGACGCCGGAGGAGGTCAAAAATTTCAAGGACCCGCTGGTGCAGAATTTTCTGCACGCGGATTTTAAGCGCGAAGTCTAAATTGATACGTTTATGAAAAATTCACTCGAGACCAAACTGGGCATTTTCGTCTTTCTGGCGATATTGGCCGCCTGGGCCATCGTGGAAACGCTGGGAAGCACCGACTGGTTTCACAAGGGCTACCATGTCAGCGCCCAGTTCAGCACCATCCAGGATTTGAAGCCGGGCGACCGCGTGAAGATGGCGGGCGTGGAAGTCGGCCGCGTGGAAGACATCCAGCTTAATGACACCAAGGCGAAGGTCATCATGAAGCTGCATGACAACGCCATGGTCAAAACCGACAGCAAGGCGACCATCAAGTTCACCGGTTTGATGGGCCAGAATTTCGTGGCCATTGATTTTGGTTCGCCGGACGCCACCAAGGCCAAGGAAGGCACGGAACTCACCTCCCTGGAGCAGCCGGACCTGAGCGCCATCATGACGAAACTGGACGGGGCCGTGGACGGCATCCAAAACATGACCAAGACGTTCGCCAGCGATGACATCCATAATTTGTTCGGGCCGCTGGGCGATTTTTTCAAGAGCCACAAGGATGAACTCGCGGCCACCATTGCGAACATCACGAACGTCACCGGCCAGATCGCCTCCGGCCAGGGCACCGTGGGCAAGCTGATTTACCAAGATGCATTGTACAACTCGGCGTTGACCACGGTGAGCAACCTGCAAAATACGTCCGCCGATGCTGATGCCATGATTGCTTCCATTCAACTCGTGGTGACCAATGCCAGCGCCGGTAAAGGCACCATTGGCAAGCTGCTGACCGATGACACGTTGTATACCTCGGCCACAGGTTCAATGACCAACTTGCACGAAATTCTCCTCAAGATTAACAACGGCAACGGCACGGTTTCGAAGCTGATCAACGATCCGGAATTTTACAAGAACGCCAAGCTTTCCTTGCAGAAACTCGACAAAGCCGCCGACAGCCTCGAAGACCAGGGACCTCTGAGCGTCATCAGTATTCTGGCCAGTCCGCTGGGCTTGTAACCGCATTTTCGGACCGCGACTTGTCCCAAGTCGCAGCACGCCGATAAGCAAAGGTCCTGGTTATTCCAAACGCTCCGGCCAATTTTTGCGCTGCGGATTGGGACAATCCGCGCTCCACCCGCGCTGTTCAGGCGATGACATGTTTATAGTTTTTCTGAACGGTTCCAGGCGAAAGCCTTCAATGCTTGGCGCGGATTAACTTCGCTGCTGCGGCGTGGGCCATGACCACTTCCGGGCTGCGTTGCAGCGCCTCGTCGTAGTGGCGTGAAAAACCTTCGCCCTCGGCTGAAGCCACCAGCAATGAGCCGGCTTCCTTGGTGAGCGATTCCACCCCGGCAAGGGTGAGCGGCTCTTTGGAATCCAGCATTTCGTCGGCAGCGGCAATGAGGTGGGTCACCGGCGCGAGCCAGGCAAACCACGGGTCGGTCGTGAGCAGATGGAGGAACTGGTACGGCGAGGAAATCTGGCCGAAGGCGGCCTCGTAACTGATGCGTTCCGAATCGAGCAGGGCCTTATGCAAATTGAGCAGGGCTTCGCGCAGGGCGGTCAAACGCGCGCGCGCATCCGATTCGGGTCCAGGCTGATTGGTAGCTTCCGTATTCACCATGCCTGTAACATACATTTCAAATGGCGGACGTGCGACAAAATCATGCTGGAATACAGATTTTTTGCCGGCGGCATCAGTGTTTTTGGCTGTGATACAACGCCACCAGGGCCGCGCCGATGGCCTGGGACATTTCGCCCAATTGCGCGGGCACAACTTTTAATTTGTCGCGTTGCTGCGGCCAGAGGTAAGGCCGGGCGGCTTCACGAATCAGGCGCATGTAGCGTTCGCGAAATTCCACCGTGGTGGATTCCACATCCATCAAGCCGCCGCCAATGATGAAAATGCCGGGGTCAAACGCCGCCGCGAGGTTCGCAACGTGAATGCCCATGACGCGCGCTTGAAAGTCGAACATCTCCAGCGCCAGGGCATCGCCTTTTTGGGCGCGGCTGCGCAATGACAAGACCTTGTCCTTCATGGAAGCCGTTGAGGTGGCAAGTTCGTGCCCCGGATATTTGGGGAGGATTTCCGCGAGCAATTGCGGCAGGCCGGAAATGGTTGTGTACGCCTCCACGCAACCCCAATCACGACCGCAACCGCAGGTAAATGGTTTGCCTTTCAAGCCGAGCAACTGGAGCGGCACGGGCATGTGACCAGCCTCCATGCCATTAAGCGTGTCGCCATCGAGCGACAATCCATCGGCGCCGACAAATGCCGCGCCCAAGCCGGAGCCGGGCATCAGCATGGCCACGGAGATTTTCTCTTTGCCGCGCGCGAGCCGCGCCTCGGCCACGCCGCCGTAATTGCCGTCGTTGCCCACTTCGAGCGGCAACGGCCGGCCCGCTTGTTTGGCGAGGGCAGTGCTGTAATCGGCCCAGACGTCCCAGCCGCAGAAACTCGCGGGCAAATTCGGTGATTTGCCGAAAACGCCATAGCGTTCGTACGGTCCCGGAATGGCCAGGCCGACGCCCGCCACCTGTGCCCAGTGCAACTGGTTTTGCATCAGGAATTCGCCAATGCCGTCAATCCAGCCGGTGATGACCGCCTCGCGTCCGTTTTGGGAATTGGTGGGATGTTGCAGGACTTTGGTGCTGACCGGTTCGCCATTCGGGTAAACCGCTGAAAACTTGGTGGTGGTGGCGCCGCTATCGGTGCCAATGAAGATGGTTTTGCTCATGCTATGCACGCATAAATTGCGGACTGAGGCAGTAAACGCAAGAACTATCAGTTCGCGTGTCGTGAGGATTTCAAACCCGGACAAATGCGTGCGAGCAAAGGTGGACAAGTTAATGGTTACGGATTTGGAGCAAGAGTGCTGGGCGTTCA